>BNJV01002112.1_pt1:65000-257974 | contig 257974 bp, 276 predicted proteins | sample 8540591 | NCBI WGS metagenome assembly BNJV01 (sample SAMD00202457, study PRJDB9452) | human saliva metagenome | host: Homo sapiens
TAATGCTAACAACTCCTCGTGACCTTCCGGCACCGGGCAGGCGTCAGACCCTATACGTCGTCTTACGACTTCAGCAGAGTCCTGTGTTTGATAAACAGTCGCTTGGACCTATTTACTGTGACCGATCTTAGCTCGGGGAGTAAATCCCTTCACCGAAACCGGCACCCCTTCTCCCGAAGTTACGGGGCAATTTTGCCGAGTTCCTTAACCATAGTTCTCCCGATCGCCTTGGTATGCTCTACCCACCCACCTGTGTCGGTTTGCGGTACGGGCTCCTCAGAGCTCCCTAGAGGTTTTTCTTGGAAGTATGGGCTTACTAGCTTCACTCAATTGCTTCGTCCGACACCTCAGCCACACGAGAAGCGCATTTCACTACTTCTCAGCCTACGTGCCATCACGGGGACGTCCAGAACCCCGCCTAGCTACCCTTCTCCGTCACCCCATTGGTGATAACGCTCTTTTGGAGGGACAGGAATTTCTACCTGTTGTGCATCGACTACGCCTTCCGGCCTTGCCTTAGCTCCCGCCTAACCCTGGGAGGATTAGCCTTGCCCAGGAAACCTTGGGTTTACGGCGGACATGTTTTTTACATGTCTCTCGTTACTCATGCCAGCATTCTCACTTCTGGACAGTCCACAGTTGGTTATCCAACTGCTTCAACCCGTACAGAAAGCTCTCCTACCACCAGTACAAAGTACTGATCCGCCGCTTCGGTACAATGCTTAGCCCCGTATATTGTCGGCGCATGTCCACTCGACCAGTGAGCTATTACGCACTCTTTAAATGAATGGCTGCTTCTAAGCCAACATCCTGGTTGTCTGAGCAAACGCACATCCTTTGCCACTTAGCATTGATTTGGGACCTTAGCGGGCGGTCTGGGCTGTTTCCCTTTCGAATACACAGCTTAGCCCACATATTCTGACTCCCGGATTCTAGACCAATGGTATTCGGAGTTTGATTAATCTTGGTAGGCGGTGAAGCCCCCGCAACTATTCAGTGCTCTACCCCCATTGGTAAACATCCGAGGCTAGCCCTAAAGCTATTTCGGAGAGAACGAGATATCTCCAGGTTTGATAGGCCTTTCACTCCTATCCACAAGTCATCCCCTCAGTTTTCAACCTAAGTGGGTTCGGCCCTCCACGGGGTCTTACCCCCGCTTCAGCCTGCTCATGGATAGCTCACCTGGCTTCGCGTCTACGGTATGCGACTCACTCGCCCTATTCAGACTCGCTTTCGCTGCGGCTCGCTTTTTAGCTTAACCTTGCCACATGCCGTAACTCGCTGGCTCATTCTACAAAAGGCACGCCGTCACAGACAAAAGTCTGCTCCGACTGCTTGTAGGCAAACGGTTTCAGGTACTATTTCACTCCCCGCTAGGGGTGCTTTTCACCTTTCCCTCACGGTACTGGTTCACTATCGGTCACAAGAGAGTATTTAGGATTGGAGGGTGGACCCCCCAGGTTCCCACCGGGTTTCACGTGTCCGGCAGTACTCAGGTGCCACTCGGGAGTCTTCGCAGATTCGCGTACGGGGCTTTTACCCTGTCTCGCCAGCTTTTCCAAGCTATTCTGCTTCCACGAAGTTTTGTAACTCCACAATGAATGGTCCTACAACCCCGCCAGCGCTTGCGCAACTGACGGTTTGTCCTATATCCCCGTTCGCTCGCCACTACTAGGGGAATCTCGTTTGATTTCTCTTCCTCGGGGTACTTAGATGTTTCAGTTCCCCCGGTTACCTCTATCCTGCCTATATATTCAGCAGGAAGTACCAAGAAATGACTCTTGGTGGGTTTACCCATTCGGAAATCCACGGGTCACAGGATATGTGCTCCTTACCGTGGCTTATCGCAGCTTATCACGTCCTTCATCGGCTTCTTGTGCCAAGGCATCCACCGTTTGCCCTTACCATCTTCTTTTCGATGGTTTGAACATACTTTTTGCACTTTGATAATTACTTATCAAATGCGATCAGATGCGATCTTCTTGAAGAAAATCGAATTTTTGTTTGTCACACTATGCAGCTCTCAAGGTACGCGAGGGCGAACCCTCGAGACCGAATACTGCGCACTTTCGTGCAACAAAGACATCAACGGGAAAGACGGGAACTACTCGTCAAAAAAAGTTAGTGTTATCTCTTCTAAAGAGGGTATCTCCCTAGAAAGGAGGTGATCCAGCCGCACCTTCCGGTACGGCTACCTTGTTACGACTTCACCCCCCCTTACCAACCACACCTTCGGCGTCTCCCTCCTAAAAGGTTAGGCCGACGACTTCGGGTGCAATCGACTCGGGTGGTGTGACGGGCGGTGTGTACAAGGCCCGGGAACGCATTCACCGCGGCGTGCTGATCCGCGATTACTAGCAACTCCGACTTCATGGAGGCGGGTTGCAGCCTCCAATCCGAACTGGGACCGGCTTTTAGGGATTCGCTCACCCTCGCGGGTTGGCAGCCCATTGTGCCGGCCATTGTAGCACGTGTAGCCCAGGACATAAGGGGCATGATGACTTGACGTCGTCCCCACCTTCCTCCGGCTTGACGCCGGCGGTCTCGTATGGGTGCCCGGCCTAACCGCTGGCAACATACGACGAGGGTTGCGCTCGTTGCAGGACTTAACCTAACATCTCACGACACGAGCTGACGACAGCCATGCACCACCTGTTTAGGCTCCTTTCGGCCACGACGTTTCCGCCGCTTCACCTAAATGTCAAGCCCTGGTAAGGTTCTTCGCGTTGCTTCGAATTAAACCACATGCTCCGCTGCTTGTGCGGGCCCCCGTCAATTCCTTTGAGTTTTAGCCTTGCGGCCGTACTCCCCAGGCGGGACACTTAATGCGTTAGCTGCGGCACGGAAGAAATATTCCCCCACACCTAGTGTCCATCGTTTACGGCTAGGACTACCAGGGTATCTAATCCTGTTTGCTCCCCTAGCTTTCGCTCCTCAGCGTCAGTTATGGCCCAGAAGGCCGCCTTCGCCACTGGTGTTCTTCCTAATATCTGCGCATTCCACCGCTACACTAGGAATTCCACCTTCCCCTACCAAACTCAAGTCTGCCGGTATCGGGAGCGAACGGGGGTTGAGCCCCCGGATTTAACTCCCGACCTAACAGACCGCCTACGAGCGCTTTACGCCCAATGAATCCGGATAACGCTTGCCCCCTACGTATTACCGCGGCTGCTGGCACGTAGTTAGCCGGGGCTTCTTCTGCAGGTACCGTCACTTTCGCCTCGTCCCTGCTGAAAGCGGTTTACAACCCGAAGGCCTTCATCCCGCACGCGGCGTCGCTGCATCAGGCTTTCGCCCATTGTGCAAGATTCCCCACTGCTGCCTCCCGTAGGAGTCTGGGCCGTGTCTCAGTCCCAATCTGGCTGGTCGGTCTCTCAACCCAGCTACCCATCATTGCCTTGGTAGGCCGTTACCCCACCAACAAGCTAACAGGCCGCGGGCCCATCCCTCTCCGCCGGAGCTTTCTCGAGTCTTCCATGCGGGAGACTCGAAGTATTCGGTATTATCCACGGTTTCCCGTGGCTATCCCAATGAGAGGGGCAGGTTGCCCACGTGTTACTCAGCCGTTCGCCACTTTATACACACCCGAAGGTGCTTTAATCGTTCGACTTGCATGTGTTAGGCGCGCCGCCAGCGTTCATCCTGAGCCAGGATCGAACTCTCCATTCAAAAATTTAACTGACTAAAAGTCAGTACAATTTAAAGTTGAGTTGAATCCACGTCTCTAAAATCCCGCTGATCTCGGATTCGCTGAAATTATGAATTGACTATTGAACAAAATGTTCAAATTCGAATTTCGCTTGTCTGTCTTTGCTGATCTTTCGATCGCAGTATCCGGTTTTCAAGGTTCGCTGCGCTGCGATTTCACATTGCGTGGTGCGCGGCGCGGGGAATAACTATACGCACTTACGACTCGTTTGTGAAGATGATTTTGTATCTTCTTAATTCCTCCACAATTTCTACACAATTCGTAGTCTTTAGTGAACTGAGAAGTATTTTTCGTTTTCAAATTGCTTATATATTCTTGTGGTAATCCCTTATTTTTTTCATCTATATATAGTGTTGTCATTTTGCGTTAGCTTTTTACGTATTTTTTTGGCATTGTCTTTGTGCGAGATTTACGCGTCTTTGACGCTGTCTTTATACGCTGCCTTTTTGTGCGTTATTGACGTTACTTTTTTTACGCTGTCTTTTGCGCGCCTTTAGCGTTGTCTTTTTACGCTGCCTTTTGCGGCGTCTTTTTATACTGCCTTTTAAACAGTCTTCTCGACACGCTGTGTTTGGGCTAAATCTCGTCTTTTTACAATCTGGCAAGCTGCGTCAAGGAGCTGATCGCGCAGTGTCTCGTTGGCAGCCTCAGAATACACGCGTACCAGGGCATCCATACGAGAAGGACGGATAAGCACCCAAGAATCATCTTTAAATTGAAGCTTAAGACCATCGGCATGACTTACCGAAACAGGAACTTTACCTGCAACGTTTTTCTGGATTAAGACCTGGAAGAATGTTCCTGAATGCTTGTGTAGCTGCGGCGTCAAGTCGCACTCCTCGCCTGCTATAACACATGCGACCCTAGCTCAGCCTCGTCCTCAGCAACAAGCTGTGCAAGTGATTTGTGGGTGTACGCAAGCATTTTCCACGACAAGCAGGGCCACAAGCAGGCCGTCTCGCTCCAAAAGGTGGCTTGGAATACAGATTCCACCGTACTCCTCTGCGGCGAGAAGAACGTCTCCTTGCTCAATCTCTGAATAGAGTCGAGCAAATCCAACAGGCACGCTTGCGGATTCCAGCCCAAGATGAGCTGCTTGCCTGGATACCGTTGCGGAACAGGTTAACGTAGAAACAACTCGACCAGTTTGCTTGCGATTTTGTACAAGATGGCGCGTGATGAGCGGAATAAGCTCGTGTGGACTAAGAAGTCGTCCGGTTTCATCTACAGCGGCAGCACGGTCTCCGTCGCAATCAACCAAGAGACCCAGCTGAGCGTGGCGGCTTACCACCATCGAAGAGCACTCATCAGCCCACGGATCTGCTGGCTGCGGGTGAATGCCGCCAAAATCCCTGACAGGACCTTGATGCATTTGATGAACAACGCATCCCGCGGATGAAAGCACATCGGCAAGCAGGTCTGTTGCTGCACCATACATAGGATCAACTACCACACTAGGGCGCAGCTCCTTGATAACAGACACATTAATCTGATCAAGAAGTGCACTCTTATAAGGCGTCACAATATCTGTTGTGGTAAAAGTTCCACGCTGATCTGTTGGCTCCAGCGGTGTTGCAGATTCTACGCGCTGAAGAAAATCGCGCGAAACTGGGCCACCGTTAGCAGCACGAATAATCATGCCGCAATATTCGCAGGAAAGCTCAGTTGCAGAAATGATAAGGCCGCCAGCTACATTTTTATGCTGCGCACAAGCCCAGCAAATAGATGGCGTGGGGCAAAACGTCTCGGAAACGCGCACGTCAAGGCCAAAGGAGGCCAGTGTCGCTGCAGCCTCGAGGGCAGACGAATCCGCCTCAAAGCGCGTGTCAAAACCAACAAACACAGTGCCGCCAGGCAGCTCCTGTGACCAAACAGTACCAAGGGCCTCTGCAAGTCTAACTACATTATCCCTGGTAAAGCTTTTATCATAGCGGGCTTGCCAGCCATCGCTGCCAAAACGGAGTATGTCAGGTCTTTTATCCAATGCGGTTGGCATAGCTGCCGAGCGCCTCTTTAAATGCTGCTGCAGAACTCTGATCAGAGAGTGCCATGCGTGCATTAGTTGCTGCCCAAGCTGCAGGAGTACCAGTATCGCAGCCCTCTTCTGGGTCGATTACCAGTGCATACATTTCTTCCTCAGCAAGTAGGCGCTCCATTGCATCTGTCAGCTGAATCTCGTTGCCAGCGCCAGGACCCTGAGTTGCCAGGAGCTCCATAATCTTTGGAGAAAGCAGGTAACGGCCAACAATAAACAGGTGAGAAGGCGCGTCCTCTGGACGGGGTTTCTCGACAAGACCCGTTACCTTCCAAATAGCACCCTCACCCTCAGAGTCATCTGAAGGAGAAGATATGCACTCGCCTGCGATGATGCCGTAGCGATTCACCTGATCTGCAGGGACTGGAGCAACTGCAATGACGGAAGCGCCATTGTGCTGCTTGGAAATCTCTGCCATACGGATGCACATCTGGCGGTCTGGAACAAAGTAATCGCCGAGAAGAACAAAGAATGGCTGGTCGCCTACGCCGTCTGCAGCGCATAGAACCGCATGACCAAGGCCGCGAGGATTGTCCTGATAGGTAAAGGAAACAGGAAGCGCAGAAGCTGCATGGACCTTATCGGCAAGGTCTTGCTTTCCACGAGAAGAAAGATCGGCTTCAAACTTCTGGTCTTCAGCAAAGTAGGTTTCAATCTGTGGCTTCTCGCGAGAATTGATGATGATTACCTCATCAACCTCTTCTGGCTCAAGAGCCTCTTCTACTACGTACTGAATGACGGGCTTATCCAAAACAGGCAACAGCTCTTTAGGGGTTACCTTTGTTGCAGGTAGAAAACGCGTACCTAGACCTGCTGCTGGGATAATTGCCTTCATGTGTTTACCTTTCACCTATGAGCCCTGTTGGCTCTGCACACCTAACGTGTGCTTTTTAGAATGGCGGTTTTGCCGCCGATAAACTCAAATGACAGGCGCTTTTATACGTATCTAGTTTGCATAAGCGCCAGGTTACGTTACTTACTTGGAATCTCAATTCCACGCTTCTCAAGGAATTCAATGAGCTTAGCCAGCGTGTCTACAGAAAGTGAGTGCTCCATAAGGCAAGCCTCTGCGTCTGCGGTTTCTGTGTCTACACCCAAGTCCTCCTCAAGGAAGGTGCGAAGCGCACGGTGAGCACGCCATGTGGTACGGGCGTTTGCCTCGCCTTCTTTGGTCAGCGTGACGCGACCGTAACGACTCTGCTCAACCATTTCCTGCTCTTAAGCTGGGATAGAGCCTTGTTGACGCTTGCCTTGGAAACATCAAGGCTCTCGGCAATATCAACGGAGCGGACGCTCTTATCGTCATCTGGCTGCTCAAGTGCAATGCGATAAATTGCCTCGAGATAGTCCTCGCCGGCTTTTGTCAGTGTATGCTCGTTTTGTACGTTATCGTTGGCCATAAATCTCCTCCGACGACTGCTTGACAGTCTTTTTCATGCAAAATCAGTTGCGCTACGCAACGATAATATTTCTAACACTTGAATGATACCCAAAAACGGTGCTTAGTTTTACTGGCGAGAAGAGCTGTTTGAAGATTCTGAGGACTCTTCTGAGCTTTTCTCGGCAGCTTCAGCATTTGCCTCGGCATCTGTTTGTCCGTTTAAGCTAGACGGATCGTCTCCTGCATCAATTACTTTCATCATCTTTGCAAGTGCATCTTCATCTGCAATGACATACGACTGACCGTCAATTTCTGTTCCCTCGGATGGTACGTATGCCGTATAAATATCCTTGTCAGTGTTCATGCCAATCATCTGAGTGCCCAAAGAAATGATGTCTGAGACAGAGAGATCGGTAATAACCATGCTTGCTGTTGAATTGACAGTATTTGCAATGGCTACAGGGTCTCCTGTGTTCAGAATCTGAGCAATCATAGCCTTGATGAAGGTTCTCTGATGGCGCATGCGGGTGTAATCGCTGTCTGCAAAAGCGTAGCGAACACGAGTAAAGAAGAGTGCCTGAGCGCCGTTCAGTTTCTGCACACCAGGGTACAGCTCAACAACGTCGCTGAAGTTCTCTGTATCGCGCATGTACTGCTCAACGTTTACGGTTACGCCACCAAGAGCATCTGTAATGCCTGCGAGACCATCAAAGTTAACCTCTGCATAGTGGGCAATATGTACGCCGCACAGTTCATTTACAGCTTGTACCATGCCATTTGCGCCGTCATAGTAGTGGACGGCGTTAATCTTCATGTAAGAACCCTTCCACAAGACACGGGTATCTCGTGGAATAGAAAGCATGGTCACACGCTTATGGATAGGATCAACGCGCGCCAAAATAATGGAATCCGCACGATATTCAGTCTCGCCAGGTCGACCGTCGGTTCCTAGAAGCAGCATATAATAGGGGTCGCTTGGTGCAGAAGGCTCCTGAAGCGTCTGACGAAGCTCAGCAGTAATGACCTGCGAGTTATTGAGCTGCGCTTGAACGCTTGCATACCAGATACCTGCGCCCACCACAGCGGCAACAAAAACAGCAGCAAAGACGCCCAGAAGCGACCTGACTACCATCTGCTTTCTAAAGACACGCTTACGACGCTTGTGGTAGCCCTCTGCCTGCGTACGGCTAAAAGGAGAGTTGCTAACCGCAGCGTTCTGCGACGTATTGGCTGCAGCGCTTGGTGCAGTACCTTTGGGTACTTCCCGTAGCGGTATTTTGTGCAGCGTCAGCCGAAGCGCCCTGTGAGGCCCCGTTGTCGAGCAGTTTTGCATGCTTTGGTTTAGTTGACACAAACTATCCTTCGATAAAGTCGTCGTCTGGAATGGTGGTGCGCTGAGCATCTGCTCCCAACGCGACGAGTTTCTCGACAAATCCTTCGTAACCGCGGTCAATGTGATGGATGGCAGAAACGATTGTTTCTCCTTCGGCCACAAGACCAGCCATAACAAGCGCAGCACCACCACGAAGATCTGGTGACTTGACCTGCGCCCCCTCAAAGCCGGAGACGCCGCGAACAATAGCGTGATGGCCCTCAATGGTGATGTCTGCTCCCATGCGAGAAAGCTCAGACGCCAACATAAAGCGATTCTCAAAGACGTTTTCTGTAATAATGCAGGTGCCCTTAGCCAGAGCAAGCAGCGTCATAGTCTGTGCCTGCATGTCTGTTGGGAAACCCGGGAATGGCAGCGTCTGGATATCGATAGCTTTAAGATCTTGCTGGCGAGAAGCCCTTGCCCACCTATCTCCGGTCTCGATGGTAATGCCCATCTGCTCGTACTTCTTAAGTACCAGACCAAGGTGATTTGGCTCGAAACCGTGGACAGTAATAGGCTCACCAGTAAGCGCGCCAATGGCCAGGAAGGTACCAGCCTCAATACGGTCACCAACAACTTCATGCTCAACAGGATGCAGCTCTGTGACGCCGTGAATCTCAATAACAGGAGATCCAGCACCCTGGATGTTGGCGCCCATTTTGTTGAGCATAGTAGCAAGGTCAACAATTTCTGGCTCACGAGCTGCGTTATCAATGACTGTTACACCCTTGGCAAAAACTGATGCCATCATCAGGTTCTCTGTTGCACCAACGGAAGCAAAGGCCAGAGAAACGGTCTCGCCGGTTATGCCGTGAGGAGCACTTGCGTGAATATTGCCGTGCTCAACCTTAAATTCAACGCCCAAAGCCTCGAGGCCCAGGATGTGCATGTCAATTTGCGAGCACCGATATTACAACCGCCTGGCATTGCCACAACAGCCTTGCCAAAACGAGAAATAAGGGGACCCAAAACAGCAGTTGATGCACGCATCTGTGCAACAAGGCTGTAAGGAGTCTCCCAGCTTGTAATATCTGTGGTATCAATTTTAAGCTCGTGAAGACCAACGACTTCAATGCGAGCGCCTAGCGTCTTGAGCACCTTGCCCATGACGTGAACGTCTGCAATATTTGGAACGTTAGTGAGTGTAGTAACACCAGGAGCCATGATGGTTGCAGCCATCAATTTAAGGGCAGAGTTTTTTGCACCCTCTACAGTGACCTCTCCTGTGACAGAACGGCCACCTACTACTTTTATGACGTCCATAAACCTCCGAAAACGACAGTGAGAGAATTTTACTCCTCAACCACTTGCTTCAGAAGTAGATTACACCAGTCTATCTTTTTTTCGTAGTAGGCACGACGATTATCGTCTTCTGGAAAGAGAAAGCATCTGGTCAATGACGTCATCTCTTGTCTCACGCACAACATCTGCATCAATGTCGTCAACGCGACGAGCATGATCTGCCAAGATAATGACTCCTGTTGGATCGATTTCTGCGTATCCACCAGAAATCACTATCTTGGTCATAGATTCTTCTTCGTTCTCTGGATGAGGCATGTGCAGTCTTACAACACCATCGCCAAGCGCAATGATTTCTGGTGCGTGGCCTGGCCACACACCATACTCTCCATCTGATGAAGCAAGAATCAGACTTTCAACAGTTCCTTCGTAGAGGAGCTTATCTGGTCTGACAAACTGACAAGTCAACTCAGCCATGAGAAATCCTAGTTCTGTGAGCTATCCGAAGCGGACATCTTTGCAGCGCGCTCGCGAACATCTTCGATGGTGCCTGCAAAACGGAATGCCTGCTCAGGGAGGTCATCGCACTTACCGTCAATAATCTCTGCAAACGAGCGGACAGTCTCCTCAACGGTGCAGTACGTACCAGGGTTACCGGTGAACTTCTCGGCAACGTGGAATGACTGAGAGAGGAACTGCTGAATCTTACGGGCGCGAGCAACGGTACGCTGCTGCTCCTCAGAAAGCTCGTCCATACCCAGAATTGCAATGATGTCCTGAAGGTCGGAGTACTCCTGCAGGGTCTCCTGAACTGCCATAGCAACGCGGTAGTGCTCTGAACCAACAATGGATGGATCAAGAGCAGAACTGGAGCTGGCCAGAGGATCAACTGCTGGGTAAATACCAAGCTCGGTAATAGCACGAGAAAGAACGGTAGTTGCATCCAAGTGCGTAAAGGTTGTAGCAGGAGCAGGGTCAGTAAGGTCGTCTGCAGGGACGTAAACTGCCTGTACGGAAGTAATAGAGCCTTCCTTGGTGGAAGTAATACGCTCCTGAAGCTCGCCCATCTCTGTAGCCAGAGTTGGCTGGTAACCAACTGCGGAAGGCATACGGCCGAGAAGTGCGGAAACCTCAGAACCTGCCTGAGAGAAGCGGAAGATGTTGTCGATGAACAACAGAACATCCTGGCCCTGATCACGGAAGTACTCTGCAGTAGTAAGGCCTGCAAGAGCAACGCGCATACGAGCTCCTGGTGGCTCGTTCATCTGACCGTAGACTAGGCAGGTCTTGTTAATAACGCCAGACTCAGTCATCTCAAGGAAGAGGTCAGTACCCTCACGAGTACGCTCTCCAACGCCGGTGAATACGGAAGTACCACCATGCTGCTGAGCCAGGTTGTTAATAAGCTCCTGAATCAGAACGGTCTTACCAACGCCAGCACCACCAAAGAGGCCGGTCTTCCACCTCGAACATAAGGCTCGAGAAGATCGATTGCCTTGATGCCCGTCTCAAAAATCTCTGTCTCAGTAGTGAGCTCTTCGAAGAGAGGTGCTGGGTGGTGAATTGGATAAAACTCAACGTCTTCAGGAATTTCTCCACCATCAACTGGCTGACCCATAACGTTCCAGACGCGGCCCAGCGTAGATTCGCCTACTGGCATCATCATTGGCTTGCCGGTGTCCTTAACGCGAAGGTTACGCTGAAGACCATCGGTTGACGACATAGCGACGGTACGAACAACACCACCGTGAAGCTGGGACTCAACCTCAAGAACGGTGCTGACGTGACCAACAGGCGTGTCATCCTCTACCGTCAGCGCGGTATAGATGCTTGGAACAGGTCCGTCGAACTTAACGTCGACAACTGGTCCAACTACGCGAACGATTACGCCATCGTCAACGCGCTGATTGCGCTTGTTGAGAATAGCTTCCTCAAAGGAAGAAGTCTCTACTTGCATATCTGACATTACATATCCTCCAATGCTGCAGCACCACCGATAATCTCATTGAGCTCAGTGGTAATTGCGCCCTGGCGTTCGCGATTGTACGTACGGCTAAGAGCGCCTAAGACGTTCTCAGCATTATCAGTTGCAGACTGCATTGCACGACGGCGTGCACCATGCTCGGCTGCAGCAGAATCAAAGAAGTGCGTGGAAGATGACCGTCTTGATATAAGCGGGCATCAGGGAATCGAGTACCTGAGAAGCAGATGGCGAGAAGTGATATTCACTCTTGTTATACGTCTTCACCTGTGAGAGGGCTTCTTCGGTACGTGGTTTATTAGGAATCGTGAGTTTCTCGCGCGAAATAGGAAGAAGTTGCTCTGTAACCTGCTCTTGGTCAACACGGTTCTTTGCATGCCAATACTTGATTACCACACGATCAATCTTACCCTTTATATAGCCATCCATAATGTAGGAGGCAATACGATCAGCTTGGTCTGCCGTAGGCTCAGAGGAAATGCCTACATAGGACATACTGGGCTTGATATTTCTATACGTAAAGTACTCAGTTGGCTTGCGTCCGCAAGTAATTATCTCGGACGATACACCCTTAGCCTTAAGACGTGCTATCTCATGCTCAACCTCGCGCTGAGGCAAGATGTTAAATCCACCTGCAAGGCCACGGTCAGATGCAATGACTAAGAACAACACGTTCTTCTCGACTTTGTGCGCTGCAAGAAGAGGCTGTTTCTTAGGATTAAAGCTAGCGCTTGCAACGTTTGCAAGCATAAGGGTAATAGCTTCCTTATATGGCGAAGCAGCCTCGGCCCTATCAAGTGCCTTGCGGACACGCGCTGTCGAAATCATCGACATAGTGCGCGTAATCTGCATGGTGCTCCTGATGGAGCTCATACGCCTCGATATTTCGTGAAGGTTCGCCATTGGTAATTACTCCTGCAATGAACCCTGGGTTACTGCGTCAAAAGAGCCTGGTGTATCAGAATTAGCTTCTGCCTCATCCACAACCTTGTTTGGATGCTCTTCCAAGAACTTAGCCTTGAAGTGCTTAATGTGATCACTCAAGCGCTCTGCCTGCTCATCAGAAATCTTTCCGTTGCGCAGAGAATTGCGGAGCTGTGGGTGATACTCACTCATGTATTGAGCAAGGCCATCACGGAAGAGAGCAACGTTCTCAAGATCGACGTCATCAATGAAGTTCTCTTTTGCAGCGTAAATTGCGCAAATCTGGTCAACAACGTCCAGAGCTGAGTAACGTGGCTGCTTGAGAAGCTCCATCATATGAGCACCATGGTTGAGCTGGTACTGCGTAGTTGCATCCAAGTCGGATCCGAACTGCGAGAATGCCTGCTTCTCACGGTAACTTGCAAGGTCCAGACGAAGGGTACCTGCAACCTGCTTCATAGCCTTGACCTGAGCGTCGCCACCAACGCGGGATACAGAAATACCTACGTCGACTGCTGGGCGCTGGCCCTGGAAGAAGAGATTAGACTGCAGATAAATCTGGCCGTCTGTAATGGAAATGACGTTTGTAGGAATGTATGCAGAAACGTCGCCTTCCTGCGTCTCAATAATTGGAAGTGCGGTAAGAGAACCTGCTCCGTTTTCATCGGAGAGCTTACATGCACGCTCCAGCAAGCGTGAGTGCAGGTAGAAAATATCACCAGGATATGCCTCACGTCCTGGTGGACGATGAAGCGTCAGTGACATCTGACGGTATGCAACTGCCTGCTTAGAGAGGTCATCGTAAACAACAAGAACGTGTCCGCCTGGATGGTCTTGTCAGCAGGCTTGCCGTCCTTATCGTTATACATAAAGAACTCACCAATAGCAGCGCCTGCCATAGGGGCAATGTACTGCATTGGAGCAGAATCGGCTGCGGTAGCTGCAACAATGACGGTCTTGTCAAGAACACCATGGCGGGAAAGAGACTCGCGGATGTTTGCAACTGTAGACGCCTTCTGACCGATGGCGACATAGATACAAACCATATCGGTGTTCTTCTGGTTTACGATTGCGTCAATTGCGATAGCGGTCTTACCGGTCTTACGGTCACCAATGATCAACTCACGCTGACCACGGCCGACAGGAACCATAGCGTCAATTGCGAGAAGACCAGTCTGAACTGGCTCGCAAACAGGCTGACGCTGCATGATGCCAGGAGCCTTGAACTCAATAGGACGACGATGTGTGGCGTGGATAGCACCAAGTCCATCAATAGGCTGGCCCAGTGGGTTAACAACACGACCAAGCATGTCAAAACCGGCTGGAATATCCATGACGCGGCCGGTTGTACGGCACTCGTCGCCTTCCTTAATCTCAGAAACTTCGCCGAACAAAACAGCGCCGACTGAAGTTTCATCAAGGTTCTGAGCAAGACCGAATACGCTGTGGCCGGTAACGGAGCTGGTGAACTCCAGCAGCTCGCCTGCCATAGCGCTACGTAGGCCAGCAACGCGAGCAATACCGTCTGCTACCTCAGTAACAGCAGATACCTCTTGCTGGGATACGGTTGAATTGACCTTAGAAAGGCGCTCTCTAAGCTGTGCCATGACGGCATCTGAGCTCAGCGTTCCTTCCTGTATGGTGGTCTTATCAGTCATTACAATTCACTTTCAACGTGATCTGAAGAGAGCCTACTCTTAATGTGAGTGAGCTGTGTCTTTACCGATGCATCATAACGATGATCACGTGCCTCAACAACAATGCCGCCCAAAATCTTGGGATTAACACGCTCAATGAGATACACCTGAGTGTTGAAGTTCTTCTCGAGCTTCTCGGTGACCTTTGCACGCAACTCATCATCAAGAGGCATTGTAGTAGTTACCGTTACTGTAAGTGTCTTGTCTTCTTCTTCAAGAAAGCTCCTGGAACGTAGCGGCAACATCGTTGATAAGGTTGACATCCTCACTCGCCTGCATAGCACCAAGAGTCTCAAGAACTTCTGGAGAGAACTTCTTTGCATGCTGAACCTGCACGAGGTCTGCAGTTGCACGACCCTCAGCGCGGCCAGCCTCCAGGAGTGCCCTGGTATAGCCCTCTACTTTTCTGTCTTGATCGTCTTTATTAGTGCTCATCTGGAGTACCTACTTCCGCAAGGTACTTTTCGGCAAGAGCACGCTGCTGCTCTACTGAAAGCTCGTTGCCAATAATCTTTCCGGCAATATCGACGGCAAGATCAACAACGGAATCAGAAAGCTCAGCCATGGCGTGACGACGCTCAGACTCTACAACGCCCTTACCCTTAGTAATAATCTCGACAGCTTCTGCCTTTGCCTGCTCGATAATACGAGCACGCTCTTCTTCGCCCTCACGCTTAGCAGCAGAAACAATCTCGTCTGCTTGCTGCTTAGCTGCGTCGATACCAGCTGCTGCGATTTCACGATCCTTGTTGGCTTCCTCGCGAGCCTTTGCTGCAGCGTCCAGATCGCCTTGGATCTTCTCTTGACGCTTGTCAAGCATACGTAGAACGGAAGGCCATACAAACTTTGCTACAACAGCAAAGATGATCAGAAACGCAATCAGAGCAGGAACAAACTCAGCGGGCTTTGGAAGAAGAATATCGGCACCACTTGCACCCTCTTCAGCAAGTGCGACTGAGGGAGCCATTGCCACAAGTAGAGCAGCAGTTGCGCCTACTGTGCTGGCTTTTTTTAACTCCCTTACAAATCGTATTCATGCATTCCTCCAACGTAGCGTTTTCGCTGTTACAAACAGTAATTTACTTAACCATCAAGGTAACAACGAAGCCAATTAAGGTAAGTGCCTCGATGAATGCGCAGCCAAGAATAAAGACTGTGAAGAGACGACCCTGAACCTCAGGCTGACGAGCCATGTTGTTAGCGGCACTCGTTGCTACGACGCTAATACAAATTGCTGCTCCCATAACGCAAAGAGCATATCCGAAAATACCCACGATTCCTCCTTTTTCGCTCGCCCCTCTCAAGGCGACCAATATACATACCTATCATCAACTGAGCGTGGGCTCAGATGACTTCATCTTTTGTGCCGTTTGGCACCACAGTGTGGCAATGCCACCAACTAAGCGTTTTGCTTAGTGTTCAGACTCTACCAGCTGGATGTAGACAGTAGAGAGTAGGGTAAAAACGTATGCCTGAATGAAAGCAACAATAGTTTCTACCAAGTAAATGATAATCAACAGCAGAACCCAGAAGATTGAAAAGCCTGCCTGAGCAGCTGTTGATGCGGAGAAGTTCTCAATCGCTGGCATAAAGTACATAGATGCAAGAATTGCAAAGGTACCCATAACGATGTGACCTGCATACATGTTGCAGAACAGACGGACGGCCAGAGTAACCAGACGAAGGAATGTTGAGAAGACCTCAATAACCCAGATGACTGCTGCAATAACAGGGTTAACACCCTTTGGTGCAAGGCTCAAGATGTAGCCAATAACACCCATCTTCTTTGCACCTACATACATAAGTATCCAAGGGAGCAAAGGCCAAGAGCGGCAGTAACACCAATAGTACCGGTGCCTGGGTGTGCGCCAGGAATAAGACCAATGATGTTGTTGATCAGAATGAACATAAACATGGTGATCAAGAATGGGAAGTGAGTGCGCCACGTTTCTCCAAGAGAAGCTTTGCAGACGTCATCTCTAATGTACTCAATCAGGTACTCAACACCATTAACAAAGCGTCCCTGAGGAACAATGCTCTCTGCCTGCTTCTTCTTAAACTTAAAGCAGACAATCAGAAAAATCACAGCAGCGATTAAGAAATAGAAAATGTAGTTCGTGAAACCAAAGGTGGTGTTACCAACCAATGCGTGTGGCAAAAAACTTTCGAGCAGCTCGGCCATCTCTGCTGGCAACTGCGCAAGAACGTCCACTCTGTCTCAACCTCCCCATACAATCTGCAACCATTTCAGATTGCCCGTCACTGCTCAGCATACTTGAAACGCAACGTAAGATGCCAAGAATATGCCACTTGGAGTATATTATCTACCACTCGGCGTGCATATTTGCGACGAACGGCGATACTAGCACTAAATGAATGCATAGTCACGATTACAAAATCAAATAATTGACTTATGCTCAAACTCTCACATTACTGACACATTTCGTGTTAGCTGCCGTTATTGTTCTACTCAACTATAACACTAATAAACTGCTGTTATGTTGCTTTTTTCTTGAAAGACACAGTTATGTCCAGATAAAAATAGTTGTATCAATATCCCCTGGTATTCGCAAAGTTTTTGATATATGCCAACTGTTATATCTTCTCGTAAAGTGATGATTTGAAGAGAAAAATGATCCAGTGCACACGTTATGTGGTCACTGGATCATGTACTAACATACGCGTTCGCAACTATATTAAATTGCGAGAAGGACGAGGGGTTCCTTATTTGGTGCCGTAAATACGATCACCTGCGTCGCCAAGTCCTGGAAGAATGTAAGCATTTGGGCTCAGCTGACGATCAACGATGCAAGTGTAGAGGCGTACCTCTGGGTCAAAGTCCAGAGTTGCCTTGACGCCCTCAGGGCAAGAAACAATGGTAAGACAACGGATATCCTTAACGCCAGCCTCACGTAGGTACTGAATAGCGGCGATAAGAGAACCACCAGTTGCCAGCATTGGGTCAACAACCAGGCAGGTACGGTTCTCAATATCTGCAGGGAACTTGCAGTAATACTGGTGAGGAAGATGGGTCTCTGGATCGCGATACATACCAACATGACCGACGCGAGCAGATGGAACCAGCTCAAGAATGCCATCAACCATACCAAGGCCAGCGCGAAGAATTGGAATAATAGCAACCTTCTTACCAGCAATGCGCTTAGCGGTCATAGTCTCAAGAGGAGTCTCTACCTCGACGTCCTCAAGTGGGAAGTCACGCATTGCCTCGTAGCTCTCAAGAATTGCGAGCTCGTTGACAAGCTCGCGGAACTGCTTGGTGGTAGTTGTCTTGTCGCGAAGGATGTGAAGCTTGTGCTGAACTAGTGGGTGGTCAACAACCGTAAGTCTGGACTCATCGTAATCTGCCATAATGCTCCCTCCAAGAGCTTGACCTGCGCTTTATTTGAATGCGAGCAACTTTAACCTAGCCTCTACATTCCCTGCAGGTTTGCGTATGTATTACTTATGCGGCACTGTTTATGTGCCGCTTACTTACTCAGCGTCAACACCCTTAAAGTTAGGGTCATCTTCACGCATGATCTTCTCAACACGTCCCGTATGACGGCCGCCTGCAAACTCGGTGCTTAGGAAGGTATCCACAATAGCCTCGTTAACAGCAAGATCAGTGAATCGACCAGAAAGGCCAATGACGTTTGCGTTATTGTGCTCACGAGCAAGCTCTGCAAACTGAACAGTCTGAACAGGAGTAGCGCGAATACCAGGGACTTTATCAGCAGTCATAGCAATGCCAATACCAGTTCCGCAAATCAGGACGCCGCGATCTGCTTTGCCTGCTGCAACTGCACGAGCAACCTTATCTGCAAAATCAGGGTAATCAACACGGTCGTCATTTGCTGGTCCAAAGTCCAAAACCTCATGGCCAGCGACTTGATGTGCTCAACGATAGGATCTTTCTGGATAAAGCCAGCGTGATCGGAACCAACTGCAATACGCATACGTATCCTCCTCAGAAAATTCACTCCTATAGAGAGTACCGCATGCAGGCAAAAGCTACAGCCAAAACACATAAAAGGGATAGGATTTTTTATCTATTTTGCAAATTCCACAGTGGCGAGAATATCCTCGGTTGTGATGGCGCCTTCGCGCAAAATGCGCGGCTCATCACCTGTGCAGTCGACAATGGTCGACGCAATAGCAAGGGGCGCCGGACCTCCATCAAGCGTCAAGTCCGCTTGCTCAATAAGGCCTGCTTCAAGGCCACATCCATCAACTGCAGAAGGAGCCCCGTGCGTGTTGGCGCTGGTAGTAGCCAAAGGGCATCCAAGCTGCTGTGCAATCTGACATACTAGAGGTGAGTTGGGCATACGGAGCGCAATGGTTCTGTTATCTGGCAAGACGTACTCATCAGGAACGTTCTCTGATGCAGTAACCACCAGCGTAAGAGCTCCTGGCCAATATGCTTCTACCAGCTTATTTGCCCAGCTGTGCGTAATGTGAGCGTACTTCTGCAGGTCGGATTTACTGCCCACAAGCCAGGGAAGCGTCTGCGTTGAGGGACGCTGTTTAATCTCAAAAATACGCTTATGACCAGGGTTTTGAGGAGTTGCAGCTGCGCCAATGCCATAGACAGAATCGGTAGGCATGATAAGCACGCCACCACGACGCGCCACCTCAACTGCTAAAGAAACTACAGATGTATCCGGATTCATCTGATCAACTTTGATGTATTCACCCATAAAACCCTCGACTCATTGTTGTGTGCTGCACGGTGTTGTGTACTGTGCGGTGTTGTGTACTGTGCGGCGTTGTGTGCTGCGCGGTGTTATGCGTTACACAGATTTTCTCGCCAGACGGCTGAAGTGCTACTTTGCTAAACGTGCCACAAGAATGCGCGGCCTGTGCGTCATATCCTCTTTGACCTCAACAGATTCCCACACACCCTGCTCCTCGGCAAGGTGTGCCGCCTTGTCCAGATGCCCCTCGTAGAGCTCAACGCAGAGCATACCACCAGGTAAAAGCATATGTGGAGCAGCCTCGAGCAATCGCCTATAGACGTCCAGACCGTCCTCTCCTCCGTCAAGCGCCAGCTCAGGCTCAAAACCCTTGACCTCAGCAGGTACCTCCTGCTCAAGCACGCGTGTGGGAATGTAGGCGGATTAGACACCAACACCGAGAAGGACTGTGAAAGCTCTGCGGGCACACCTTCTACCAAGTCACACTCAATGAGCTCCACGCGCTCTTGGAGGTCCAGGGCATCTCTGTTGCGAGTTGCCAGCGCAATCGCCTGAGGAGAAAGATCTGTAGCGTAGACGCGCGTCTGTGGACGCTCAGTAGCAATAGAGAGCGATATGCAGCCCGTTCCTACGCCAACCTCAAGCACGCGCACTTCTCCGTCAGCGTTTGGAGTTGCCTCGTCAACACCTGATAGCGCAACGTCTACCAGCACCTCTGTCTCTGGTCGTGGGATAAGCACACCTGGCTCGCAAGTAAGAACCAGGTGCTAAAGGGCATCTCGCCCGTCACGTACTGGAGCGGCTCCCCTTCTGCACGGCGCTTAATTGCCTCGCGCATGCGAGTGCGCTCATCCGCAGAAAGCGGCTTGTCAAAGTTGGTGTAGAGCTGAACGCGAGAAAGGCCTGTCACTGCGGACAGGAGCCATTCTGCAGAAAGACGTGGATGCTCATCACCCTTCTTTTCCAGGTGCTGAGTAGTCCACGTCAAAATTTTCTGGATTGTCCAAACTTCATCTGTCATGAAGTTTGCGCCTTAGACAGCCTGAGCGAGTTTCTCGGCACGCTCTGCTGCAGCGAGAGCCTCAATAACGGATGGCAGCGTATCTCCAAGAAGAACACCGTTGTAGGTACCGTTAAAGCCAACGCGGTGGTCGGTTACACGGTCCTGTGGCTGGTTGTATGTGCGGATCTTCTCGGAACGTGCGCCATGACCAATCTGGGAAAGACGCTCTGCACCCTGCTCAGCCTGCTGACGCTCCAGCTCCATCTCGTAGAGGCGTGCACGGAGCATCTGCATACAAACCTCGCGGTTCTGAATCTGAGAACGCTGATCCTGAGACTGAACAACGGTATTTGTTGGCAGGTGAGTAATACGAACTGCGGAATACGTGGTGTTAACGCACTGACCACCAGGGCCAGATGCGCAGTAGGTATCAATACGCAGGTCTTCCTGGTTGATCTGAATATCAATCTCGTCAGCCTCTGGGAGAACTGCAACGGTTGCGGTTGAGGTCTGAATGCGGCCCTGAGACTCAGTCTTAGGAACGCGCTGAACACGGTGAACACCGGATTCATACTTCATAACTGAATAGACCTTATCGCCTGTGACCTTGAACTCAATGGTCTTGAAGCCGCCTGCCTCAGAAGGAGAGCTGGACAGAATCTCTGTCTTCCAACCACGAGCCTCAGCAAAACGCTCATACATCTTGAAGAGGTCGCCTGCAAAGATTGCCGCCTCATCGCCGCCAACACCAGCACGAATCTCAACGATAGTGTCCTTCTCGTCATTTGGATCGCCTGGAATCAGCATGACCTTGATCTCATCCTCAAGCTGAGGGAGCATCTCTTCATTAGCAGCAATGTCTTCCTGCAGCATCTCTTTTTCTTCTGGATCAGAAGTAGCGTTGAGAAGCTCTTTTGCAGCCTCGATGTCATCAAGGGCAGTGATGTACTTGTTGGCGTGAGCAACCAAATCTGCCTGATTAGAGTGCTCTTTTGCCACGCGAGCATACTCTTTTGGATCAGAGACAACAGCTGGGTCTGCAAGCTTTTGCTCAAGCTCAGCATAGGCCTCGACGATTTTTTCTAGCTTGTCACGCATTCTTGCTCCTAAGATAAGTGCCTCGTGCGCGCTTGACTTATAAGCCTGTGGCCAAACTGTAGCGCAAGCTGCTTGCGAGGTGAGATTTCAACTAAAGAAGTGTACCACCACTAGGCAGTTTTTAAACCGATACCTCGCTATCTGCACAGGATGAGGGTACACAAGTTACGTAATTGTGAGAAAATTACAGCAGGTTCATACGGTAATGAGGCGCCATGACTTCTAAGAATAAAACTTCACAACCAGATAACACGCCTGCTGCAGAGGACATCTCCTCTGATCAGAAGACCCTTGACGCTCAGGCCGTTGAGGCACCCGCCGCTGATGGCGAGAAAACCGACGAGCTTGAAGAGGTCACCGACCCTATTGCTGCTGATATGGCCGCTGCTGATGAAGACTACATCATGGAAATTGTCAGCCCTATCTTCCCTGGTCTAGACGAAGACGGCGAAGAGGACGAGGATGACTCAGCTTCAGATGAAGACTCTTCTGAAAACGATGCAGACAGCACAACTGACCTGGAGAAAATCGTAAACGATGCAGCTCTAACGCAAGATCTTTCTGCGGTAGAAGCTCGCCTCAAAGAGCTTGAAGAGAGCGCCCACGAACACTCAGAGGCCAAAACCGCCGAAGTTCCTTCCAAAAGCGCTACTAGCGCGAGTGATGCAGCGTCCGACGATGATGCAACCTCTATAAAAGATGTTGCTGATACGTTCTCAAGCTATCTTCGCAGTAGGCGTCGTGCGCTTTTTAGTTTGTACGCCGCTACAGCTTGCTTTCTGGCATTCTTGCACTCTTAAGTCTTGCCCTTTTATCTGCGGTTATCGTCTTCTTTATTCGCGTGAGCAACGTTCCTTCAACAGGTACTGTTATCGCTGACGCTCGCACACGAGCCGAAGCCCCAGCTTGGACTCCGGGCGAGTATGACGCTGATGAGTCCTTACTCCTTACGGGCATTGAAGTTGTTTCTCGCACCAGAAGTACCACGGCAATCTCCAGCGATGCTGCTCAGTTTGGCGCCACAGGCTACGCCAACTCTGTCGTACGCCTTACCTACACGGGTAACGCAATTGCTGCCACAAAGATTTCCAAGTTAGGATACGCAAATACCCAGGGTTGGAACGCTATTGGTGACGAAGAGACCCAATCTGTCTCCTACCAGGCAACTTCAGGTGTTTCCACAACAAAAGTCCTTGATGCCATCGGCGATGTACTAGCCAAGCTTGATGAAAAAAATCCAAACGAAGCTATTTCTTATAGCTCGCAGTTCTCTGGTGCAACGTTTACTGTTCTTGATGCAGGCTTTGATCGTGAACAGCAGACTTGCTGGGTAAGAATGTCAGGTGTTTCACCAACCTTCTATGGCTCGCTCACCTGCGATATTACGGCTTCATTTACGTTTGATGCCTCTACGGGCACCTGGTCGCTAGACACAGTCAGTCCCTCGGCAGGACTTAAGTACGACTACAACGGACTGGTGGGAACGTGGAAGGGCACCTTTGTTAGCTGTGAAGCCAGTAGCGGCAGTCCTTGTTACGCTGGCAGAACTAATCCTTTAACGCTGACCGTAACGTCTGCAGGTTTTTCTCGAGATCAGCTGGTACTTACGGGTACTGCAGAGGGTGTTGTCCACAACCATGGAGCGCTTAACACCTCGTACCGTTGGTATCCAGGTGACACTGAGTTCAAGAACGCATCTGTCTCTCTGACTACTTCTGGAACCATCGGAGATCAAATTCAGGTTTCTGGAACGGTTGATGTAACCAATGCAAGTCTGGATGCTCATTCTGCTTCTAGCACGTCCCTCAGCACAGCTCAAAAACCACAGTTGAAAGTTACTTTTGATATTGCTGATAACAGCGTGGTAGCTCAGCTTATTTCCACCCACACGGAAAACGGTCAGACCGTCACCTTTACTGATACCTACCAGCTCTCCAAAGAGTAAAAATAATCCCGTCAGGCCGAGTCTTTCCTGACGGGATTTCTATCATCAAATTACGAGAAGCACAGAGGCTGGTTACTAAGCCTTGTCTTCTTCCTTATCTGTGGCTTCTTCGTCGTTCTTCTCGCCCTTATGCATACGCCCACGAACAATTCCCACAATTGTAGGGATGATCGAGACCGCAACAATTCCTACAATCAGCAGCTCAAAGTGCTCCTGAACTACAGGGATACCGCCAAAGAAATAGCCGAGAAGTACAAACATCGTGGACCACGTAAGGCCGCCCAGGATGTTGTAGATACCAAAGTTTCTCCAGTGCATACCGCCCATACCCGCAATAAAAGGAACGAACGTGCGGATAAAGGGGAAGAAGCGCCCTAAGAAAATTGCCAGATGACCATGCTTGTCCAAAAACTTCTGAGTCTTCTCAAGATGCTCTGGAGTAAGTGCTTTGACCTTTCCAGAAGCAATGATCTTTTGACCAAAGAAGTGGCCAATCATAAAGTTCATCTGATCGCCAAGAATTGCGGCAGCCCACGTAATAACAAGCAGCAAAACAATATTAAAACCGCCATTGTGGGCAAAAAATCCTGCTGCAAAAAGCAGAGAATCACCTGGTAAAAACGGGAAAAAGACTACGCCAGTCTCAATAAAAACAATCAGAAAAACAAAACCGTACGCAGCAAGAGGGCCAGTGGCAATCATTGAAGCAATAAATGCACGAGGATCTCTAAGCAGCTCAATGATGTAGTTTACAAAACCCATCGAAGTCCAATCGTCGTGACAAATGTCGCGGCAAACACACGATATGCCTAAGAAAAGCGCATTGAGTGGGAACGGATGCCCGCGAGTGACCCCTTATGGCTGCTGTCTCCCGACCCTGACCAGGTTCGAGGTGTCACGTCATCCGCACCCGCTCAATGCGCTGTAGATACTCTACCCTATTAGAGAAATCTTTGCACAGATCGTATCGCTTCTACGCATTTTTTGACGAATTTTTTTCAATTGCTTTGATGATCTTCTCGACGTTCTTTTTTCCTCTTGAGATACCTACATGCAAAATTCCAGCTATAGGAACAGATATGACGAGAAGAACAATGCCGCCCACAAGCACAGCCGTTGCCATAGAACTTGTAGAAAGACTTCCGTACACGCTGAGATATATAAGCCATGCTCCAATTGCGATGCTAGAATAAGCGGCTCTTCTATAAACGCTTAGTGTTCCAAGAGCTTTTGTCTGCATACGAGCCTCGACAACCAAAGGGTTATCCTCGTGTGAATGAGAAGCTGCTCCTACATAGTTTTTCTTGCCCATAAAAACTCTCAATCAAAAGTGGCATCGCCGTATGACGATGCCACTTTATTACGTTTGTCTTTTCTGCGCCAGACAGGATTTTGCGCAAAAAATTAGTAAGACAGACCTGGGTTGAAGACGCCAATAACAACGCCAACAAGTGCTACAACAACAAGAATAAGCATAACAACTGTTGGGCTGAGCTTCTTCTTAGTCATCAACCACCAGCAAAGGTATACAAACAGAAGGTTCAATACCTTAGGGAAGATGCCATTAAGAGTTGTCTGAATGTCAACACCAGCAATATTCAGAGAAGTTGTGACGTTAATCCATGTAGCAGCAACAGAGCCAATGACCATAGTACCAATCATAACAATGGAGCTACGGAGAGCCTCGGACTCAGGACCAACAAGTGCCTCAACAGCAGAAGAGCCCAGGCTATAGCCCTGGTCGTAAGCAAACTTCATGCCGAAGTACATAATGAGGTTCCAGACCACAACATAGAACAGTGGGCCAAGAACGGAGCCGCCCTTAGAAAGGCCAAGTGCAATTCCAAGAAGAATTGGAATAAAGGTACCAACGATAATGGAGTCACCAAGACCAGCAAGAGGGCCCATAAGACCAGCACGAAGACCGTTGATGGTCTCGTCGTCGATTGCCTCGCCGTTTGCGCGAGCCTCTTCAAGAGAAGCGGTCAAGCCAACAACCATAGAACCAATCTGTGGCTCGGTATTAAAGAAGGTTGTATAGGTAGAAAGTGCCTCAACCTTTTGGTCATCAGTATCGTAAAGCTCGTCAACGATTGGAAGCATGGATGCAAGGTAACCAAATGTCTGCATGTGCTCCTGAGAGAAGCAGGTAAGATTGCCGTAAATCCAGCTCAAGAAAGACTTATTGCGTGCTTTCTGAGAAATGGTTTTCTTTTCAGCCATGATTAAATATCCTCCTCTTCTTCATCGTCTGCGCTTACATTGCCTGATGCTGCAGCAGCCAAACGAACATTCTTTGCCTGCTGAAGCTGATAGTTAAGAACAGCAAAGAAGACTGCTACGACTGCAGAGACAATGAGGTTCAGGCCAAGTGCGCCAGCAAGGATAAGCCAAAGGCAAAAGTTACCCAATCAAGAGGCTTAGTAATAACCTGCTTGCACAAAATTGCAACACCAACGGTAGGAAGAAGGGTACCAACGGTGAAGAGGGTCATCATTGGGATACCGTTCATAGGAAGGTATTCCTTCATGATGCCAACCATGCTCTCGCCAGCCATGCAAATGAAGAATGTTGGAATGAACGAGAAAAGAATGTGAGAAACCCAAGGGAATACAAAGTCAACCATTGGAATGGTCTTCTTAATACGACCCCACTCTTTGCTCTCCATTGCACGCCAGCCAATACCCTGCCATACAAGGTTCATGGTAGCGGTGCCGTAGAACAAGACGGTACCAAGAGTACCAACAGCTGCGCCAATAGCAGCTGCCTGAGATGCAGCCTCAACAGAGCTTGGATCAAGACCATAAGCCTTGATTGCAAGAATTGCTAGAGGAATACCAATGTAGGAAACTGCACGAACGTCAGCGGAAACAGTTCCGCCAGGTGTTACGAGTGCAATGTAGACCAACTGGATTGCTGCACCAACAATAATGCCAGTCTGGACGTCGCCAAGAATGACACCAACGACAAGACCTGCAACAAGTGGACGACCGAGGGTATAGTTACCTACGGTAGTACCAGCCATGCCAGGTAGTGACGCAAGGCATGCAAACAAACCCAAAAGGGCAGCTTGAAACGCATTAATTGCCATAAAAATCGCCTTCCGAATACTACTTTACGTCAAACTTCTCGCGGAATTTAGGCCACTCACCAATTGCCTTTCTTTAAGAAGAGCAAATTGAACGGTATAACCAGCTTTGGTTATATCCTCAAATGCCTGTCCCTCTTCTTGAGTAAAGGACTGGTTGTTGCCCAGCTTTACCGCACCAGGACGGTCATTACCAGGACCGATAATGACCGTGTTAATTCCTGGCTTAAAACCAAAGTCAACAAGAATTTTCTTCATGTCAACTGGGTTTTTAGTAATAAGAAAATAACGAGAATCGCTGTCTAGAACCTTCTGAGCGCTCTCTTTGAAGTGATCAAATGTCCAAACAAATACTTTCTTGTCAGGTGCTGCTGACTTGTAAGCAGACTTAAGGACAGGATTTGATGCAGCCGCATCATTAACTGCAATGATTCCGTCACAAGGAACCTCAAGGGCCCAACGAGTGACTGTCTGACCATGAATCATGCGGTCATCAACACGAACAAATGAAATCATGTTTTCTCCTAACATATTTCTTACGCAAGCAGCTACGCGTACTTGCAGTAATTACTAAAGGTCTTCCTCGTCATCGTCTTCAAGAGCTAAGACGATCTGATTAACGCCATTTTTTCCTTCGTTCAGGATTGATGACACAAGAGCCTCACCACTTAGGCCATCATCGATAGCCATCAAAGCACCAATTACCATGGGAAGATTGGCACCACTAAAAGCCACGGTATGGGAAAGCAGGCCTTTTTTGGCGAGAAGATCAAGTGCATTAGTAAGTGGAGAACCACCGATAATGTCACCAAGAACAACAACCTCGTCGTCAGCAGTAAGTGGCTCAAGAATTTTTGACAAATTCTCTCTATATTCAGCTGCTCCCACGCCATCTTCCATGCTGTAGCTCAAGATGTTTTCTCTGGGTCCCATCAGCATGTCCATTACGCTATGCAGACCTGGTGCAAACGTTCCATGACTTACGAGCAAAAGGTACTTCATTACTGCTCCATTCCAGACATCACCACTGTGGCTGTACTTCGCCTGTATTAACAGCCGTACTACGCCAATACAAAATTTCCAACCTGTTATGTAAATTGTTATGCATCAAAATTTACATTCCAAGCCACGTGTCACTTGCCTAGCCGTTATAACACAAAGGTATACATGCGCTATTGGCATTCGCAAATTTTTTAATATTCTTGATGTATTATTTTTTTAAATTTTATTTAAATAATTCAATTGATTCAGTTTCTTTTTAGATGAACAGGCGTTCTAGCATCATAAATAGATATGCAGAAATTTTTTTACATATATGAACATAAAAGTAGCAATATTGCATATATTAGAAAAAGAAATGTCCGCTCAACACTCCTCGAAATACACTTCTAAAAATCATAACCACCCGCATAGCGGGTGGTTTGCTCTTAGGGTATAACCCTAATTATACTTGCCCAGGACTCAAGTCCTTTGCCCTTCACTTCGTTCAGGTCACAATAGCAATGTAACACCGGCAGCCAGTTAAACTGGCTATCCAGCGAGATTATTTATCGAAGGGATTTTCATATTCCTTCAAACTTAATTTATCCTGAGCTATATCGGCGTTTTCTTGTTCTCGAATATATTTTCTTATTGTCGCCTCATTAAGACCTACGGTTGATACATAGTAGCCTTCAGCCCAGAATTTTCTATTACCATACTTATATTTAAGGTTTGCATGTCTGTCGAACATGAGCAGTGAACTTTTACCTTTTAAGTAACCCATAAAACTTGAAACGCTTATCTTAGGTGGGATACTCACAAGCATGTGTATATGATCTGGCATGAGATGTCCCTCAAGAATTTCTACTCCTTTCCAGTCGCAAAGCATCTTGAGTATTTCTCGAAGGTCTTCTCTGTATTTGTTATAAATGACTTTCCTTCTATACTTTGGTGTAAACACAATGTGGTATTTACATAACCATTTTTGTGCGCAAGGCTATTGGCCTTATGTGCCATAGCTACTCCTTCCTTCTTGGCTATTAGTGACCTGAACAATCGCTATGCTAGAAGGAAGGATTTTTTAATTTGCAAAAGCAAAAAGTATTCTCCACCCGCATAGCGGGTGGTTTTGTGTTCGCGCGTTACACGCGCTCAACAAAGCTAAAGCCTCGATTTCATGTCCATAACCGACCCGCATAGCGGGTGGTTTGCTCTAGAGTATAACCCTAATTATACTTGCCCAGGACTCAAGTCCTTTGCCCTTCACTTCGTTCAGGTCACAATAGCAATGTAACACCGGCAGCCAGTTAAACTGGCTATCCAGCGAGATTATTTATCGAAGGGATTTTCATATTCCTTCAAACTTAATTTATCCTGAGCTATATCGGCGTTTTCTTGTTCTCGAATATATTTTCTTATTGTCGCCTCATTAAGACCTACGGTTGATACATAGTAGCCTTCAGCCCAGAATTTTCTATTACCATACTTATATTTAAGGTTTGCATGTCTGTCGAACATGAGCAGTGAACTTTTACCTTTTAAGTAACCCATAAAACTTGAAACGCTTATCTTAGGTGGGATACTCACAAGCATGTGTATATGATCTGGCATGAGATGTCCCTCAAGAATTTCTACTCCTTTCCAGTCGCAAAGCATCTTGAGTATTTCTCGAAGGTCTTCTCTGTATTTGTTATAAATGACTTTCCTTCTATACTTTGGTGTAAACACAATGTGGTATTTACATAACCATTTTGTGTGCGCAAGGCTATTGGCCTTATGTGCCATAGCTACTCCTTCCTTCTTGGCTATTAGTGACCTGAACAATCGCTATGCTAGAAGGAAGGATTTAATTTGCAAAGCAAAAAGTATTCTCCACCCGCATAGCGGGTGGTTTTGTGTTTCGCGCGTTACACGCGCTCAACAGGCTAAAGCCTCGAATAAGAAAGAAGGCCATACAAGATGGCCTTCTTAGCATGAAATAAAAAAATAATTTTATGTTACGTAACGTGTTATGTTCTGTTTCTGCGATAGAAATCAACAAGAGACTGAGTTGAAGCGTCTTGCTTTGCCAGCTCTTCGTCGTTATGAATTGCAGGGAAAATCTGCTTTGCAAGCTGTTTACCAAGCTCTACGCCCCACTGATCAAAGGAATCAATGCCCCACACAACACCTTCAACAAAGGTAATGTGCTCATAGAGTGCAATAAGTGTGCCGATAGCACGAGGATTAAGCTCTTTTCCAAAGATAGAAGTAGTTGGCCTATTTCCTTCAAAGACGCGTGCAGAAACCATCCACTCTGGCGTTCCCTCAGCACGGACCTCATCAGCGGTCTTACCAAAAGCAAGTGCTTTGGTTTGCGCAAAGAAATTGGAGAGGAAGAGTTCATGGACGTCTAGGTCTGCATCTTTGGTGGCAAAGGCAGTATTTACAAACGCAATAAAGTCAGCGGGAATGATCTGGGTTCCCTGATGGATAAGCTGGTAGAACGCATGTTGACCATTAGTTCCAGCCTCTCCCCAGAAGATCTCTCCTGTCTTTGAAGTAACCGCCGTACCATCCCAACGAGTAGACTTGCCGTTGGATTCCATGGTGAGCTGCTGGAGATACGCAGGGAATCTATGCAGGTACTGGCTATATGGAAGAACGGCGTGAGATGCTGCGCCAAAGAAATTAACGTACCAAACGTTTAAAAGACCCATGAGAGCAACAACATTTTGTCTCAATGGAGTGTTTTTGAAGTATTCATCAACTGCATTAAAGCCACTGAGGAATTCTGCAAAACGCTGTGGACCAAAAACGATAGCCAGCACAAGACCAACTGCAGAATCAACCGAATAACGGCCGCCAACCCAGTTCCAGAAACCAAAGGTGTTTTCTGGATCAATACCAAAGTCTTCTACCAAATCAAGCGCAGTTGAAACAGCAACAAAATGCTTACGAATAGCATCTGCATTCTGAGAATCAGAGCCATCAATAATGCCCTGTTCAGCAAGCTTCTCTAAAAGCCACGCACGAGCACAACGTGCATTGGTAAGTGTTTCAAGTGTGGTAAAGGTTTTGGAAACAACAATGAAGAGTGTTGTTTCTGGATCAAGATCCTCGGTTTTCTCGCCAAGGTCAACAGGGTCAATGTTGGAGACAAAGCGAGCAGTAATACCGGCGTCAGCAAAAGGCTTTAGAGCCTCGTAAACCATAACAGGACCAAGGTCAGAACCACCAATACCAATACTTACAACAGTCTTGATAGGCTTGCCAGAAACACCCTTCCACTCTCCCGAGCGAACTCGGTCACAGAAGGCATACATCTTGTTCAAAGTCTGGTGAACATCGGCGACAACATCTTGTCCGTCAACAATAAGCGTGCCTGCTTCAGAGGCAGGACGACGAAGCGCTGTATGAAGAACTGCTCGGTCTTCAGTAGTGTTGATATGCATGCCGGCATACATAGCGTCTCTACGCTCTTCAAGCTTGACCTCTTTAGCAAGGTCACACAGAAGATCAAGCGTCTCTTGCGTGGCAAGGTTTTTAGAAAGATCGATATGGAACTGGTCTAGCTCGAACGTAAGATTCTTGGCGCGCTGTGGGTCCTCTGCAAACCATTTCTTCAGCGTAGCCTTAGTATCTTTTAAGCTGGTGTAATGCTCTGTAAGTGCCTGCCAAGCTCTAGTCTGTGTTGCGTCAGTAGGCAAAATGCTTGGTGCTGTAGGTGATGCCATACCAGTCTCCTTCTTTTGACTACCTCAAGGATAATCTGAGCAGCGCTCATAAAACGTCACAATGTCGTTTTTCGTAAAAAATACGACAAATCATTACTAATAGGGTTCTCCCAAAGGTGGAACCTGTTTAATTGCAGCCCAGCGCATCTGCTTCTGATGAGGGTCATCAAGCGCACCGGCAAAGTTATCAAGATTAACCACGCGCATTCCACATACATGAACAAGAACACGGGGCGAGAAGGTCTTCTCGGCATCAGTTTTAAGCTGTTCAAGCTCTTCTGCGTATGCTTCACGCACTGATGCAACTGCTGCATCATTTACCATGAGCACCGTGTCAGACTAAAAGCACTTATCGCCTGCCTAACGAGCTCTGGATTTATGGGATTGCCTGTTTTTGTTGTGGTAAGTAAGGTAGCCCATGCCTCAGGTGCATAGCCTAAATGCTCTAAAGAAGCTTTAAGAGCAGAAAGTTCTGTCTCTTCAAAGTCTTCTTGCCCTTTTACTAACAAAACCGATGCAAAAGCATTGCCTGCCATACACACCCCCTGAGCAGCAAAATCTCCAAACTCATGCGTTGTTTTTGCCATGTAGGCTTCTTTTCGCATAGATCTTTCGCTTGGCATGCGCACCTCTTTCTTATATGCCAACTATGCACGTAATTCACAATTTGAGCAAGTCTATAAAGTTATGTGTATACACTTTTCTAATTTGGGGATAAGTTTGCTAAGTGCTTGAAATTAAATGGCCTAAAGGCCGTGTGTAACTGGAGGTTCGTTATGGCACAGCAGCTTACTACTGCAGAGTTCGATTCTGTTCTTGCAAACGCAGACAAGCCTGTTCTTGTTGATTTCTGGGCATCTTGGTGCGGTCCTTGCCGTGCTCTTGGTCCAGTTGTCGAGGAAGTTGGCAATGAGATGGCAGACAAGCTTGACGTTTACAAGGTAAACGTTGATGACGAGGCAGATCTTGCAACTCGTTTCCGCATCGTCTCTATCCCAACCCTCATCCTCTTCAAGAACGGCGAGCCTGTTCACACCATGGTTGGCAACCTTCCTAAGGCTGACCTCGTTTCTGAGCTCAACGCTAACCTGTAAGTTCTTGTGTGCCACGCGGCTGCGCTGGCTTATCATTGAACTAAGCGGCGGTACGTCTATCGGCGTGCCGCCTTTTTGTTACAAGGAGAACTAATGGCCGATAAAAGCCTTGATGCCCAACAGACAGGACTTTTAAAAGGAGTTCGTAAGCGCCTCTTTCTACAGCGTCTACGTTCTAGCCTTTCTACCATCATTCTGCTTGTCTCTTCAGCAATCTTTATTTTTTTGCTGATTGACGTTTCTGAAGGTGACGTCATCGGCATTGATCACTTTGCCTACAGGCTCTTTGTTGTCCACCTTAGAACTCCCCTTCTCACTGAGATAATGGAGGGGTTCTCTGGACTTGCAAGTCCTGTCACCGTTATTGTCATGCTTATTGTGGTTGCCGCGTTTGCACCAGGGCCAAGTGTTGGCAGACTCGCATCCATTAACCTTGGCGGTGTTGTTATTGTTGACCTTATCTTTAAAGCTATTGTCCAGCGCCCTCGTCCCGATGGATTTAGACTGGTAGTTGAAACCGGCTATAGCTTCCCCTCGGGCCACTCGATGTTCTCGATGGCTTTATGGCCTGCTTATTTGGCTTGTCTGGCACTACGAGAAAGACAAACTACAGCGCTGGATTTGGTGCGGTCTTTTCTCCGCGGTCATCATTATGATTGGCGTCAGCAGAATTTATCTGGGCGTGCACTACGCCACCGACGTTATTGGTGGTTTCTCGCTTGCCCTTGTATGGCTGGTTCTCTTTACTAAGCTGATGATTCCATCGCTTATTTACAAGAAGAAAGTACCTCAAGCGAAGACAGACTAATAATCTCTGCACTGACTACCTGAGCCGCTTCTTCATCAACAATAATACGTCCCATAGTTGCACCCTCGCGACCGCGAGGATAGGTAGGACTTCCTGGATTCATTACAAGCGTATTGGTCCACTCGTCGCGCTGTACAAAAGGCTTATGCGTGTGACCGCAGATAGCAATATTGCATTTAACCAGGTCAAGCCTCTCGCGATAATGACATACCTGCCACTTAAGACCGGCTGCAAAGAAAATAATCTTTTTCTTTACCATGGGGCCATAGTTGTAGCAGAAGTCATTATTCCCCAGGCAAAGCTTGACTGGAGCAATCTTCTGCAGTGTCTGATAATCGGCATTAGAGGTAATATCTCCTGCATGCACAATGTAATTGGCGCCCTGCAGAGCTTCAAGCAACTCAGATGACAAATACCCATGCGTATCTGAAATTACATCAAACCTTACAAGTGCCATACCAAACTCCTACGTGCGCTTTAAGCCTCTGGCGAGAAACCCTTTGAGCTTCTACAGTCCCAGTGCTCGCTTGAGTGCAACCACACGACGGCGAGAAACCGAAATGTGACGCTCCTCAAATCCCTGAATAGTCAACTGTAGGATACCAGCAGAGATAACCTCAACATCGTCAACATACTCAAGATTCACGATAAAGCTACGATGAATGCGGAAGAATCCGTGCGGAGCAAGGCGCTCTTCAAGTTTTTGCAGGGAAATAGTAGACAAGAAACGGTCATCTTCCGTGTAGATACAGGAGTAATCGTCTTTTGCCTCAATAAATCGAATCTGATCAATAGGAACAAGAACTTTGCTTCCGCTCTTAATGACAGGAATACGCTCAATAGTTGCCATAGGAGACTGAGGGCGCAGGCGCTCTTCAACCTTATCAAGGGCCTGCTCAAGGCGCTCGGTCTCAACGGGCTTCATCAAGTAATCAACGGCATTAACGCCAAAGGCGTCTAGTGCGTACTCGCTATATGCAGTGACAAACACAATCTGAGGAGGATTCTTCAACTTGTGAAGAGCCTCTGCAAGCTGCATTCCATTTGTCTTAGGCATAGAGATATCCAGGAACATAACCTCAACGCGAGACTCCATGAGTTTCTCGACAGCATCCCTTGCACTTGTGGCCTCAATGATTTCCTCGAGACGGCCGGTCTCCTCAAGCAAGAACCTGAGCTCAGAACGGGCTGGAGCCTCGTCATCAACAATCATGGCACGCATGTCATTCATCTCCCAACGACTAACGCAGCGTTAAGCAAAACCGTGTACTACTATGCTGTTGCCTGCAGAGCCACACCTGCAAGCTTGAGCGTCACGCACGTACCCTGACCTGGCTTAGACATGATTTCCATGCCAGATCCAGCGGCGTAGAAGCGCTCAACTCGCTCAGCTACGTTCTTAATGGCAATGCCCGTGCCCCCATTTCTCCCCGAAGAATCCTGCGGAGTAGGACCTTGGCCATTAAGCAAGCGAGAAACAGTCTCTTCATCCATTCCAAGACCATCATCAGCAACAGATATAAGGATATCATCTTCGTCGCGTGCGACGTGGATGTCAATATGAAGCGCGCCTTCATCTTTCATGGCGTGCCTCACGGCGTTCTCAACAATAGGCTGAATCAGAAAAGACGGAACCTGAACGTCTTCGCATCCCTCATCGACATGCTCAGACTCTTGGATACGCTCTTCTCCAAAACGAGCCTTCTCAATTGTCAAATACCTGCGCGTTTGTGTCAATTCCTGAGAAAGCGGAATAAGTGCGCCCTGCGAACTCTCAAGCGTGCGGCGATAAAACACAGAGAACTCGCGAAGCAAGTCGCGTGCCTTATTGGGGTTTGTGCGCGTAAGAGATGCAATGGTATTAAGCGTATTGAACAAAAAGTGTGGATTAATCTGTGCTTGCAGAGCCTTGACCTCGGCTCGAGCGGTCAACTCTGCCTGACGGTCAAGCTCGTACGAGGAAAGCTGCGTGGAAAGAAGCTCACCCAGACCCTCTGCGATTGCCAGCTGCGTACGATCAATTTCAATACCGCGACGATAATAAAGTTTGATTGTGCCGACCGTGTGATCTTGAACAATCAGCGGAACAATGATGCCAAAAGAGCTGCCGCCATTGCCAAAGCCGCCTCGTCTTTGCAGCACCTGCTGACGGCTATCTACCGAGACAAACGTCTCCATGCGGCCACTTTCCAAAACCTCAGTTGCAGGGCCAACTACCTTTGAACCAGGCATATGGGAGGTTACAATATCTCCTTCAAAACCCAATACGTACTCTGTATCAGTAATAGAGATAGCGGCAGCAGAGGTTTCTGAAAGCAATAACGTGCAGATGGTTGGTGCTGTTTCTTGTGACAATCCACCGCGTAAGGTTTTAAGCGTCTTAGAGGCCACCTCAAGTGTTCGCTCTGTTGCCTGAGACCGAGCGTGCTCGTTACCCGGCTGAGTGGTGCCGCCAAAAACAATGACCGTGGCAAGTCCTCCGCCTGCAACAAGAGCTGCAAACAGGTTGTCTGCCATGACACTCCAAGAGAGAAGGCCCAGCAATACACAGGCGAGAAGAACCAGGACCACCCTGGTTGACCTCTGTATGTACTGAGCAAGTCTCTGCATGGTTGTCTAGTTCTCCACTGCTTCTGTAGCAGAATCCTCAGAAGCAAGCTGCTGTGGTAAAGACGAATGCTTAAGTGCGCGAGCTAAAGGAGCACCAAGTACATAGAGAACAACGGCTTCTCCAAGTCCTGTGGTAATAAAGCCAAACAAGAACATTAGAGGATATGAGCCGTCGAGCTCAATGGTGGTAAATGGAATTGTGTAGAATCCCAAGCCCTGAAGCAAAATAGGAAGATATGCAGAAACAATTACTGCATTTGCAAGCACAGGTCCTAGAAGTGCAAGCGGTACATTCTTCCTGTTTTTCCAGGTAAACCATGCACCAAGGGCAGTTGCCAAGGAGCCAAAGACTACGTCTAACAGCCCCAATGCACCTGTGCCAGAAATAACCATATTTGCAAGGTTAGCAATGACGCAACCAAGTGTCAGTCCTGGAATTGCATCAGCGGTAAAGAGTGCAAGAACAACAACTGCCTCAGAAATGCGGAACTGCACAGGACCCCAAGCAAGACCGCCCAAGAAAAGAAGAGCTGCAAGAGTAAGTGCTGCATAAAGAGCTGCAATGATACCAATACGTGCAAGACGCTGAGCGCGCTGTTTGTTGCATAAGCTGAAGAAACCTGTGGCAAAACAATCCCCTTGTTAACTCTAAAAACTTAGTTCATGATACGACGAAACGCATATATGAGCAAATGAGCAGCGCAGACATATACCTAGTAATGCAGGTGCATTCCTGGATAGACCATCTCGCGAGCATGCTTCTGATATGCCGCAACTGCCTCTTCCTCAAAGGCCAGAGGGGTGTCCTCCTCGCCCGCCATATCCAAAATCCAACGTGTGAGATAGGGGTTGAGCGGAAGCAGTGGACCAATAAGCCAGGTGGCAATAGCATTTTTGCGACGGAAGCCCTCCAACTTGCTTTCTTTATTGATGCCAAATCCAACCTTATTCTTAAGGAAGTAGCAGTTAGAGTTATCTCCCTCAGTAAGCGTGAACTGCATCTTAAAGCCCACAACAGTAAACGGCTCTTTGCCATTACCAGGATCAAACTCTCCCACCTGAACGTCGTGGAAACGCTGAGGCATATAGCGAGTGGTCACAAAATTGAAGAGACCCAAGCCCTCAATCTCAGAGCCGTCAGGATTGACGATTTTCTGTCCAAAAAGCTCTGAAGCATTGCCTGCAAACAGCATAGGAACACCCTGATCGGCCAGCTCAGCAAGCCTATCTTTGTAAGGCATAAGGCGAGAAATAATAAGCTCTTGCTGGGCTTCTGTCATGCCGCCCATGATGATTGCCGACGGCGTATTGTCAACAAAGTAAGGCGTTGCTGCGTGAGAAGTGTATACGAAGTTCTCTTTTGGAAGGCAAGCCTCCAGGTAGAGAGCGTTTCCGTTATCTCCACCTTGGTTGCCGTACTCTGGATAGAGAATCTCAATCTTAGTTGCTGGATTACTCATGGGAGGCCTCCATCTGTTTCAAGCGCTCAATGATACGGTTTCTGCTGATATCAGCAATGCCGCCGTTGTAGAGGCCATGTGCATAGAAAACGTGCTGGCAAGCGTTAAGGTCAACCAAATCAGCTGTCTCTTCTGGAGAGTTTGCTACAAAGGTTTTAGCTGGATCAATGCCTGCAAGCCTCAGTCTAAGCTGCAGGTCAAGCGATGTGTCACCGTAAATAATGACCTGCTTAACGCTTGGATCTTGCAAGAACTCAAAGTCAGTCTGGTAGTACCAGCCAATATACTCTGTCTGGTCCTTTGCTTTTGCCATATATGCATCGGCAATCATAATGATGATTGCCTTATCACCTGGCTGTTTGCGAAGGATATCGATAGTGACTGAGGTTGCCGTGTCATTCTCGCCCTTAGAGGCCATGCTAATAAGACGGCGACCGTTATAGTCAATCTCGTTGTACCTGGAAGAAGCGATGTTAACGCGCTGCAGAGATGCGGCGATAGTTGCCGGCGCAAGACCCATCTCGCGTGCGGTAACAATGGCTACAAACAGGTTGTAGAGGTTAACAATTGAGTAGCTGTTGAGCTTGTACTCGTATGTTGGTGCACCCTCGTGCCAGTGCTCCTTAACCACAAACGTGCCGGTCTCTGGATCAACCGAGATAACCTCGTAGTCAGGCGTTGGATTGGTATAGCCACACTCTTCACAGGTTGCATGGCCAAGATGCCTCAGGTGGGCATAATCCCACTTGAGCTTGCCGCCGCATTTGGGGCATGCAGTAAGATCCGAAACAATGCCTACAGGCTCTGCAGTATCTTCTGCCAGCCTTGCGATGGAGTAATACGTACGATGAGTGCACTGAGGAGCAAGTCTGCAGCTAATCATGTCATCTGCATTCAAAATCAGATGAGTCGAAGCAGGAATGCCCTTATCCATAACGTCAAACACGTAGTCTGGAGTTGCACTACGAGAGAACGTATCGCGGAACAGATTGGTAACAGACAAAATATCTGGCTGCAGATATGGGAAATACGAGGTCCCGAGAGCTCATCGAACTCCATAACTGCAAGCTTGGTCTTTGAGGTGCCCTTCCACGTGGCGTTCTTTGCAAACGAGCTTGCAAAGCCGCTGGAAATATTGCCGCCAACGCGGTTAGTAACAGTCTGATAGCCATTATCAGCGAGAAGATCGTTAAGCAGGTTGTTGGTGGTTGTCTTACCGTTTGTGCCGGTGATAAAGACAATCTGCTCTGGCTTAGCAATATCTCCCAAAAATGCAGGATCAATACCTTCAGCAATAAAACCTGGCAGCGTTCCGCCCTCATGGTTCGTCAATTTAAGTGCTGCAAGCGTTGCTTTAGCAGCGAGAAAAGCTACAGGAAATAGTCTGCTCTTTTTTTGTGCCACAGTAACTCCCATCGTGAGCAAAGTCTCTCTAGTTTATCACCTCGCGAGAAGAGCTTGAAGAACAGAGGGTCTCTCGCCAAAAATGCTGCATAAAAAAGCCGAGCCAGGATATCCTGGCTCGGCTGAAGCTACGTGAAAGTAAGTTGCCTTACTCCTCAGGCTGCTCCTTCTTCTCTGCTGCATAGAGCTCGGAGAGGCGTACAAGGTGATCGTAGCGAGCCATTGCGGCTTCCTCGTTCTCCTTGAAGAGCTTCTCTGCGTGCTCTGGGAACTCGCGGGTGAGTCGGCTGTAGCGAGCCTCGTTCATCAGGAACTCCTGGTAGCCACCCTTAGGTGCCTTGGAGTCAAGCGTGAACTTCTTACCTGCAGGTGCGGCTGGGTTGAAGCGATAGAGGTTCCAGTAGCCGGTCTCGACTGCCTTCTTCATCTCCTCCTGTGCGTGAGCCATGCCGCCCTTGATGGAGTGCATCTCGCATGGGGAGTAACCGATGATGAGGGATGGTCCTGGATAAGCCTCTGCCTCAGCAATTGCCTTGAGAGTCTGCTGGAGGTTTGCGCCCATGGAGACCTGAGCAACATAGACGTAACCATAGGTCATAGCGATCTCAGCAAGGTTCTTCTGCTTGATGTCCTTACCTGCTGCAGCAAACTGTGCAACCTGGCCAAGACGGGAAGCCTAGAGGACTGACCACCGGTGTTGGAGTAAACCTCAGTGTCGAAGACAAAGACGTTGATGTCCTCGCCGGAAGCAAGAACGTGGTCAAGGCCACCGAAGCCGATGTCGTATGCCCAACCGTCGCCACCGAAGATCCAGAAGGACTTCTTGGTGAGGAAGCTCTTGTTAGCAAGGATTTCCTTAGCTGCTGGAAGATCAGACTTCTCAAGCTCAACTACGAAGGTCTTAGAAGCTTCCTTGGAGAGAGCTGCGTCGTTGACGGACTCAATCCATGCCTTAGCAGCATCCTTGAGGTCCTGAGATGCGCCGTCCTCATCGACAAGCTGCTGAGCAAGCTCCAGGAGACGCTTCTGCTGTGCCTGATGACCAAGCATCAGACCCATACCGTGCTCTGCATTGTCCTCAAAGAGGGAGTTGTTCCATGCTGGGCCGTGGCCGTTTGCATCGGTAGTGAATGGTGAGCAAGAAGCTGGGTTACCCCAAATGGAGGAGCAGCCGGTTGCGTTGGAGATGAACATACGATCGCCGAAGAGCTGAGTGACCAGGCGGCCATAGCTGGTCTCAGCGCAGCCTGCGCAGGAACCAGAGAACTCAAGAAGAGGCTTCTTTGAACTGGGATGCCTTGACGTTGTTAGCAACAAGCTCGGTCTTCTCGGAGACGTGGTTGACTGCGTAGTCAAAGATCTCCTGCTTGGACTCCTGCTCCTCGATTGGCTTCATGGTCAGAGCATCTGCAGGGCAGATGTAGACGCAGTTGGAGCAACCGGTGCAGTCGAGCTGAGAAATAGCAATCTCAAACTTGTAGCCCTTAGCCTTAGGGCCAACGGCATCCTTGAACTGAGACTGTGCTGGTGCAGCAGCAACCTCTTCGTCGGTAAGGACGAATGGACGGATGACTGCGTGTGGGCAGACATAAGCGCACTGGTTACACTGGATGCACTTCTCGACGTTCCACTCAGGAACAACAACAGCAATGCCACGCTTCTCATAAGCAGCAGCACCAAGCTCGAACTGTCCATCAACGTGGTTCTTAAATGCGGAAACAGGAAGTGCGTCACCCTCCATACGAGAGACTGGAGTCATGATGTCGCGAACCTGCTTGAGCAGAGCCTCACGGCCCTCAAGGGTGATTGTGCTTGGAGCATCCTCTGCAGTAGCCCAATCAGCAGGAATCTCAATCTTAGTAAATGCAGTAGCACCAGCGTCGATTGCCTTGTGGTTCATATCGACGACGTTCTGGCCCTTCTTCAGGTAAGAATGAGTTGCAGCGTCCTTCATGTACTGAAGTGCGTCTGCCTCTGGGAGAACCTTTGCAAGAGCAAAGAATGCAGACTGAAGAATGGTGTTGGTGCGCTTGCCCATACCAATTTCCTTGGCAAGGTCAATTGCATTGATCAGATAAACGTTGATGTTGTTCTTAGCAATGTAGCGCTTGCCTCTGCTGGCAGGTGGTGTGCAAACTCCTCTGCATCCCACTGGCAGTTGACCAGGAAGGTACCGCCAGGCTTGACGTCGCGGACCATCTTGTAGCCCTTGATGATGTATGCAGGAACGTGGCATGCAACAAAGTCTGCCTTAGTGACATAGTAAGGAGAACGGATCTTGTGATCACCGAAGCGCAGGTGGCTGATGGTGATACCGCCGGTCTTCTTGGAGTCATACTGGGAAGTATGCCTGAACATATTTATCGGTGTGGTCACCAATAATCTTGATGGAGTTCTTGTTAGCGCCAACGGTACCGTCGCCGCCGATACCCCAGAACTTGCACTCAATGGTGCCCTCAGCTGCAGTGTTAGGAGCCTCAGGATCCTCTGGGAGAGACAGGTTGGTAACGTCATCGACAATACCAATGGTGAACTCACGCTGAGGAGCATCCTTCTTGAGCTCCTCAAAGATTGCGAATGCAGATGATGGTGGGGTGTCCTTAGAACCAAGGCCGTAACGACCACCAACAACCTTAATACCTGTACGACCAGCCTCATAGAGGGAAGAAACAACGTCTTCGTAGAGAGGCTCACCAACGGAACCTGGCTCCTTGGTGCGGTCGAGAACAGCAATCTTCTTGACGGACTCAGGAAGAACGTCAACAAAGTGCTTTACAGAGAATGGACGATAGAGGCGGACCTTAACCAGACCGACCTTCTCGCCATGAGCGTTCAGGTAATCGATAACCTCTTCGAGGGTATCGCAGAAGGAACCCATGCAGATAACAACGCGGTCAGCGTCTTCTGCACCGTAGTAATTGAACAGACCGTAGTCAGTACCAAGCTTAGCGTTGATCTGGTTCATGTAGTCTTCAACAACTGCTGGCAGCTGGTTATAAACCTCGTTGCACGCCTCGCGGTGCTGGAAGAAGATATCGCCGTTCTCGTGGGAACCACGGCTTGATGGATGCTCTGGGTTCAGTGCATGATCGCGGAATGCCTGGACAGCGTCCATATCACACATCTCAGCCAGATCAGCATAATCCCAAACAGCAACCTTCTGAATCTCGTGAGAAGTACGGAAGCCGTCGAAGAAGTTAACAAATGGAACCTTGCCCTTGATTGCTGCGAGGTGAGCAACAGGAGCCAGATCCATAACCTCCTGGACGTTGCCTTCTGCGAGAAGTGCAAAGCCAGTCTGGCGAGCAGACATAACGTCAGAGTGATCGCCAAAGATGTTCAGTGCATGGGTTGCAACGGTACGTGCGCTGACGTGGAAACACCAGGGAGCTGCTCGCCGGCAATCTTGTACATGTTTGGAAGCATGAGCAAGAGGCCCTGAGAAGCGGTGTAGGTAGTGGTCAGAGCGCCTGAACCAAGAGAACCGTGAACAGCACCAGCTGCGCCAGCCTCGGACTGCATCTCGACAACCTTGACGGTTGTACCAAAGATGTTCTTTACACCCTGGGCGGACCACTGGTCAACATAGTCTGCCATTGGACTTGATGGGGTAATTGGGTAAATGCCCGCTACCTCGGTAAACGCATACGACACGTAAGCCGCGGCGTTGTTACCGTCCATGGACTTAAACTTTCTTGCCATTTCCTCTCCTTGCCTAATCTGTGATTTCTCACAGTATGCGTCTGTGCGATCCAAAATAAAGCTGTAGACCCTGGGTGACTACGGAAACAAGTTTCATAGTTCGGCCGGCAGCGGTCGCATAATGCTTTTATTATTGCGCAAAAAAACAATGAAACAAATCAGAAATATGAGCCAATAAATACCTATTTTCAGGTAGGATTTTCTACCTGCGGAATTGCAAAATAAACATAACAGTAAAGTGCAACTTTTTTGTAAATCGACAAAATATTCAAGTGCGCAAGCAGCCATCTGTCTGAAAATTGGACAAATTTTTACGTAAGCACTCAACGCACGGAAGTCTTGCTGCACGTTGAGTGCTCTTTTAATAGCCGTACTTTAGGGTCATATCTCTTTTGATTACTTGGCCGCTTTAATCTCGCAAAGCTTCTTATAACCAAATAAGAAACGCTCTCCTATCTCACCTTCAGCATCGGATGCACAAACAACTCCGTGCTCATCTGAAGTAAGGAAGGCTTCATCAAAATCAGCAGTTCCATCAAATACCTGTGCGACAACATCTGGATTAAACTCAGTTGGCTCATGCAGAGTTTGTGCCAAATCAAGCACCAGACTTGTGGCTCCTGATCGAACGCTTTCTTCTGAGATACCTGCGATAAGCTTTCCGTCCTTCACGAGCCAAAGCACTTCTGGTGCGCAATGAGTTTGCTGCTCTTCTCGCTGTGAAATTCTTGCACGACCCGCAAGAGATAGAACAGAACTCTCCTCTAAAGACTGGTAAGGACCAACTGTCATAGCAGCCTGGCCATTGCTTTCGAGCAAAAGCATAAGAACGCCGTCTGGATATTCTTGCGATCCCTCTTTGAGCGTTCCCTCGATGTGCTGCTTAGCCCAAGCAATCAAGTGCGGAGAAACATCTTTTTGAGCAACAACTCGTCTACTCAGCGCACGTAAATGCCTGTTATCAAGAGGGAGAACACCTCCAGCAAGTCTCCAACGACAAACAAGTTCTGGATTATCAAGCTCAAACTTCTGAGCCGCTTCTAACTCTTCCTGGTCCACAGTGTCCTCCCCCAACTTTTTATGAAATGAACTGCTATTCCCGGCTTAGCAGACTAGTGCCTAAAGTGTCGCTTTCCTGTAAACACCATTGCAATACCGTATTCATCACAAGCAGCAATAGACTCATCATCTCTGACTGATCCGCCTGGCTGAATAATGGCTGTTACGCCATGGGCTGCCAAGGTATCAACGTTATCTCGGAATGGGAAAAACGCGTCGGATGCAGCCACAAGGTTCTTTGAATCAATTCCCATGCGTTCGCAAGCAGCTTCAGCTCGCTCGCACGCGAGAAGAGCAGCGTCAACACGGTTTGGCTGGCCTGGTCCCATGCCAATTCCAGCTTGATCTTTTGCAACCAAAATAGCGTTTGATTTAACGGTCTTACAAACTTTCCAAGCAAATACCAAATCATTCAGCTCTTCTGGAGTTGGTTGACGCTTAGTAACAACCTCAAAGCTCTCTGCAGTTTCATCTGCATGATCAAGGTCTTGCACCAACAGTCCACCGTCAACAGTTCTCATTTCGAGCTCACGGCTTCTATCGATTCCGCCCGTAGCTAAGACGCGGAGATTGGTTCTCTTTGACAGGCGCTCTAGAGCCTCTTCTGTGAAGCTTGGTGCAATAAGAACCTCAACAAACTGCTTATTGATATCTGCGAAGTGCTCAACAAACTCCAGCGGAACCTCTCTGTTTACTGCAATAATTCCGCCAAAAGCAGAAAGCGGATCACAAGCAAATGCTCGGTCATATGCCTCAACAACATTTTCTGCCGTTGCAGAACCACAAGGATTCTGGTGTTTCAAAATAATGACTGATGGATCATCAAACTCACGAACAGCCGCCCAAGCTGCATCAGTATCCAGCAAATTGTTGTAAGACAAAGGCTTACCCTGAAGCTGCTGGGCGTTTGCTAAAGAGTGTGCAGGAGCGCCAGGCATCTTGTAAAACGCTGCGGACTGCTGAGGATTTTCTCCATAACGAAGATCCTGCTCTTTTGTTGCCTTTACCAGCAAAGTCTCTGGGAATTTACTCTGCTCTGATTCAACTACGCCAGAAAGGTATGCGGCAATAGCGCCATCGTATGCAGCTGTTGTCTTAAATACCTTCAAAGCAAGTTGCTGGCGAGAAGCCCTTGTAGTTGCACCGTTATTGGAACGCATCTCATCAAGAACACGACCATAATCTGCTGGATCAACAACAACCGTAACGAAGTCATTATTCTTTGCAGCAGAGCGGAGCATTGAAGGTCCGCCAATATCGATGTGCTCAATTGCATTTTCTAGTGTCACTGATGGATCAGCTACGGTCTTCTCAAACTCATAAAGGTTAACGCAGACCAGGTCAATCATGCCGATACCATTGTTCTCTGCATCTGCAACATGACCGGGATTATCTCTGCGACATAAGAGGCCACCATGGACGCGAGGATGCAATGTTTTAACGCGGCCGTCCATCATCTCTGGAAATCCGGTATAGGACTCAATGGGAATTACAGGAACGCCAGCCTCTTCAAGGATTTGCGGTTCCACCTGTTGAAATTACCTCTACACCAAACTCTTTAGTAAGAGCCTGTGCAAATTCAACAATACCCGTTTTGTCTGTTACCGAGATTAGCGCACGTTTGATAGGGGCTTCAGCCATTGCCGCTCCTTTGTGTTTGACACTTACTATCAGAAACACCTACAGCCTATCAGCTGCAAAACACTACGTACTAGATGTAAACAAACTTGAAACTATTCTATAATCTTCCGCTGTAAAAACGCATGAAAGGAACTATTTCATATGTCTGCCGATACTCCAATCATAGTCCCCTTCGAAGATACTGACTTACCAGAACTTATCTCAATCGTTGAGCGCGTCTGGTACTTGGACGGCGATGAATCTAAAGAAACCAGTAGGTCTCTGGCTACCATTGATATTTCGTACTACATTGGCGTTTCAACTCATCGCTTTGTTGCAAAAAGCGGAAATACAGTTCTCGGCTTTATTTTCTGCTCCAACGGAGAAGACCCAAAAGATAAGCAGAAATGGGTTGAGCTTGAAAATGCCTCAACCATTACAGCTAAAAAGCTCTTAAGCCAGAAAGACTTTGAAGGCTATGAAGCCTTTGGTGTCGTCGAATCAAACCTGATTCACAAATACTGGAATGAAGGAGTCAAAACTCTCAAATGGGAAATTACGCTATTCTGCGTAAGCCCTGCTGCTCAAGGAGAAGGTGTCGGCGGCATGCTCTTCTCCTATATGCTCAATTTTTTGAAAGAGCAAGGAGCTAAGCATTATTTCCTTGCAACAGATGATGACTGCGACATTAGTTTCTACCAACACAAGGGTCTTACCTGTAAAGATAAGGCTCCGATTAAAGCGGATGGACAAGACTTCGGCTTTGCCTACATCTATGCGGGAGATCTCTAAGAATGAGTTCCTGCGTTGGAAGATTTGCGCCCACACCTTCTGGAAGAATGCATCTGGGCAACGTTTTCTCGGCCCTTATGGCTTGGGCCAGCGTTCGTTCCCAAAATGGCAGTCTTATTCTTCGCGTCGAAGACTTGGATATTCGTGCTCATAATCCTCAATACACCTCTCTCCTCCTTGATGATTTACAGTGGTTGGGACTAACTTGGGATAAAGGTCCGTATTACCAAAGCAGGCGCACGGAGCTCTACCAAGAAGCTCTTTTAGATTTGAGGCAGCAGGGACTCTTGTATCCCTGCTTTGTTCCCGAGCAGACTTACACGCTGCACAAGCCCCTCATGCCAGCGATGGTACATATGTCTATGCAGGAACTTGCCGCAATCTCAGCCAATCTGAGCGTAAAGAGCTCTCATCCCATAAAATTCCAGCAACACGTATACACGTTCCTAATAAGATTTACGCGTTTGAAGATAAGGTCTACGGTTCTACATCACAAAACCTTGCTGAATCATGCGGGGACTTTATTGTTCAACGTGCAGATGGCATCTTTGCCTATCAGCTTGCCGTGGTAGTAGACGATGCTGATATGGACATAACTGAAGTGGTCAGAGGATCAGATCTTCTTTCCTCAACTCCTAGGCAACTTTATTTGCAAGACGTGCTTGGTCTTTCTCATCTCACATATGCTCACCTCCCCTTACTTGTTGCGCCTGATGGTAGGCGACTTTCAAAGCGCAATCATGATCTAGACCTTGGTGTCCTTAGATCACAAGGAAAAACACCGGAAGAGATTCTTGGCTTTCTTGCTTATTGCGTAGGCCTTGCGGAAGAGAATGAGCCCCTTTCTGCAGTACAAATTGCAAATCGTTTTTCTTGGGAGACACTTCGCGCTCACCGAAAAAACGTGGTTGTTGAGCATTTTTCACATGTTTTGTAAAATGTCTTATTGTGAGTGACGCCAGTTCGGGGTATCATTCTCAAGCACCCATTTTGGAGAGCTGACCGAGAGGCCGAAGGTGCTCGCCTGCTAAGCGAGTATGGGCCCCAAGCCCATCTGGGGTTCGAATCCCCAGCTCTCCGCCAGAATTTTCTGCTCGTTGCACCTCTGCAACGAGCTTTTTTCTTACCAAGAAGAACTTTTTCTAAGATTAGTCTTGCATTTTTAACTGGAAAATGGCATTCTATCTACTTGCACGCGGCGTTACCTCAGCTGGATAGAGGACCTGACTACGAATCAGGGCGTCATAGGTTCGAATCCTATACGCCGCACCACTTGAACTTAGGAGCTCCTTCGGGAGCTCTTTTTTATTATCTACCTGGTCTTAAGGCTACTTCACCAGCAGAGTTAGCATATAAATAACGGTAGGAAATGCCAGCTTCATCAAGCTCATCCATTACCTCAGCCATACATGTTTCTGCCATGATGACCTCAAGATATTCTTGTGGACTTAGATCTTTAAACCCACCCTACCATGGTCTGAAATCCATTCTCTTAAAGCTGCAAGTTGCTCTGGTGCTATATGGATTTCTGAATAAAACTCCTTGTGACCAAATCCAATTTCTGCTGCACTACCCTGCACAAACTGCCGTACTACGATATCTTTCTGTACCTCTACCAAACCTTTCATAGCTACCTCTTTCTTCTCTTGCTATCCACAAGTATAGCTGATTTATAGAACATATGTTCTATAAATCACTAAAAGAAATGGTCTCCACAATTCTGTAGAAGACCATTTCAAGAATTGAATCAGTTTTGATTAAAAAGAGAAACTATTCTGGGCGAATAACCTCGATGCCACCCATGTAAGGACGGAGCGCCTCAGGCACGGTAACGGAGCCATCTGCGTTCTGATAATTCTCCATAATTGCAGCCATGGTACGGCCAACTGCCAGACCGGAGCCGTTAAGCGTGTGAACTAGACGGGTGCCCTTGAACTCTGCTGGATCCTTATAGCGGATATTTGCACGACGAGCCTGGAAATCCCAGCAGTTAGAGCAAGAAGAAATCTCCTTGTATGCGTTATAGCTTGGGAGCCAAACTTCAATGTCATAACACTTGCATGCAGAGAAGCCAATGTCACCAGTGCAGAGAGTAACCACGTGATAAGGAAGACCCAGAAGCTGAAGGATCTTCTCGGCTTCCTGAACCATGGACTCAAGCTGATTCATGGAGTCTTCGGGCTTTGCAAACTTGACCATCTCTACCTTGTCAAACTGGTGAACACGGATGATGCCACGGGTGTCTCGACCAGCTGAACCTGCCTCCTCGCGGAAACATGGAGTGAATGCGGTATAGAGCAGAGGGAGCTGAGATGCGTCCAGGATCTCGTCACGATGGATATTTGTAAGCTGGACCTCAGCAGTTGGAATGAGGTAGAGGTCAGGCTGTACGTGATAGAGATCCTCTTCAAACTTAGGAAGCTGACCAGTGCCAAACAGAGAATCCTGATTTGTGATAACTGGTGGCCACCACTCTTTGAAGCCTGCCTGGTTATGTGTATCAATCATGAAGTTGATAAGCGCACGCTCCATGCGAGCGCCCATGCCGCCAAGAAGATAGAAGCGAGTTCCTGCAAGCTTTACGCCACGGTCAAAATCAATCATGCCCAGCTCGGGTCCAAGATCCCAGTGCGCCTTTGGCTCAAAATCAAACTGAGTTGGCTCTCCCCACTTGCGAACCTCAGGGTTATCGGAGTCATCCTTGCCATAAGGAACGGATGCGTCAGGAATGTTTGGAATAGCTGCGACAAGAGCCGTAAGCTCCTCCTCAACCTCTCCGCGACGCTGGTCAAGCTCTGCGATACGGTCTTTATTAGCTGCTACCTGCTCTTTAGCTGCCTCAGCCTCTTCCTTCTTACCCTCACGCATGAGAAGGCCAATCTGCTTAGAAACAGCGTTGCGCTCTGCCTGAAGAGACTCAACCTCAGCGATTACGCTTCTGCGCTCCTCATCAAGCTCAAAGAATTTCTCGCGGTCCCAATGAGCATTTTGCCTGGACTCGCAAGACTTATCTACGAGGTCAGGATTCTCGCGCACAAATTTGATATCAAGCATGCAGCTTCTCCTTGAATCAACACTTTTTGGCAGTGCATTTTTTCTTATAGCCTACCAAGTATATACTTGTATTTGGATTCTTAACCCTTCACATGTTCTGGAGCTGGATTATGGACGCAATTAACTCTTTTATTGGTTGGCTTTTTGGCGATAAGACCGGCGTGTTGTTCCTCGTACTTGGTGGAATTTTGCTCTTCTTGGTCATTTCTTTTGTGTTGGAGCGCAAAACCAAAAAGATGTATTTCAACCACAAAAAGACCGAAGACGACTGGGATCTCTTTGGAGAAGACGAAGAAGGCTGGTCTGACTTTGATGCAGACAACAAATAAGTAACAAAAAAAGCCCCGTAAAGGGGCTTTTTAAATACAAATGGTGCGGGCGAAGGGACTTGAACCCCCATGAACTTGCGTTCATACGGACCTGAACCGTACGCGTCTGCCAATTCCGCCACACCCGCGTGCTAGGGAATAATACTACAACATTTTGTTTTCTTCTAATGGAAAAACAATAGATATATAAGAAATTTCTTTTCAGCGGTAGAATATAGACAGTCACGGCCGACAAACACACTTTAAACACAGGAGGTTGCCGTGAGTGACTCGCGGTCACAGACCACGCAGACTACATATCTACATTCACCTTCTGCTCAGCAGGCATCTCCTGCAGCTGAGCCAGAGATTTTGCTGGATCGATATCGCGTTCTTTCCCGTAGGGGTAATGGAGGCTTTGGCACCGTCTGTACCTGCTGGGATACTCGTTTGCAGAGGCGCGTAGCAATCAAACGTATGCCGCTTTTAGGTGCTTCCGAAACACCTGGTGTGCTTGCTTCTACTGTTGACGAGGCTCTTTCAGAGGCAAGAACTGCCTGTTTGCTGGCGCATCCCAACATTGTGACCGTTCACGATTTTGAGATTGAAGGCGACTACGCCTACCTGGTCATGGAGTTTGTTGACGGCCTTAATCTGTCTGAGCTTCTAGCTCGCGTTGAAGGCGGTTATCTCACCTACGCTGAGACTGCTCACATGGTTTCTTCACTTGCAAAGGCGCTTCAATATGCCCATGAAAATGGCGTGCTCCATCTGGACATTAAGCCAACAAACATCATGATCGACCGCCAAGGTACCGTAAAACTTGCCGACTTTGGTATGGCAACACTTGCCTCGGCTGCTGGTTATGGCGGTGCTCGAGGTGGTACGGTTGGCTACATGCCTCCTGAGCAGGTTGAAGGTATGCTTGTTGACGAGCGTGCTGACATCTTCTCGCTTGCTGTTGTTTTAAGGCAGGCGCTAACAGGCACCAATGTATTTGCAGGCAGAACGGCTAAAGAGTCCCTTGATCGCATGTACAAGGGCCCAAAGATTCCTCTTCTTAAAGAAGATCCCGAGGTTCCGTTTGCTGTAGATGCCGCTCTGACACAGGCACTTTCTCCCGAGCCATCGATGAGACAGGGAAGCGTCTTAGAATTTGCGCAAGATATTGTGGCTCCTCTTGGTAGTGAAAAACAGGGCGAGAAAAGCCTCAAGGCCCTCGTAGAACAGTCAGAAGAAGAGGAAACCGAGACGTGGGACGTCAAGCATCTTCCGCTCTCAATTCGCTTCCCCTGGCTGCCCTCGGCTGCCGTGCGTGGCACAACCGCCTTGGTCACCGGCGTTCTTCTCGCCCAATTGTTCCAGCTCATTGCTCCAGAATCGCTTACGTTTATTGTGGTTGGCTCTCTTGTGGGGGCTGCAGCTGCTGCTCTTTGGACGCCCTTAGGATCTGCGCTTGTCATCGCGTGCGCGGTGTACGCTTTGGCAAGTATTAGTCCTACCAGCACTTCGTTTCCATTTGCGACGCTCGTAACCTTGGTGAGCGTTATCTGGTGGGCGTTTGCGGGAAGAGTCTCAAAATTCAGCAGCATTAACTGCCTCTTGGGCGCTTTGTTACCTGCTCCGGTTTCAGCTCCAGCACTAGTTTCTGCAACAATGAGGCCTCTTCCTGCAGCTTAACAGGAGCCTTTAGCTTTCTCTTTGGAACACTGCTTATCAAAGGCATGTCTTTTGGCTTTGCTGCAACGCCTCTTGCCTATGACTACACCTCACTGGCCTCGGGCCTTCCGTTTTGGATTCGTTTGGGGGCATGCGCTCTATCTGCTCTTTTGGGATCGCTGATAAGCCAAAAAAGACGGCGCGGATGGGTGGTTTTTGGACAAATTGTCTGCGCCTCATTGCTTTCAGGTGGCTTTATATGGGCAGCTTGGATGGAGAATCCCAATTTTTGGGTAGTTGAAAGTATAGTTTCTGTACTAATTACGTTATTCTTATGTGTACTTGTATGTATTGCAATTGTCCTGATAGGTCCACTTCAAGCGGATCAGGAAGGCGAGGAATTAGATGAGCTTTCTTAGTGACTTTGAAAACCGTATTGGTTCGGTCTTTGGCGCCGCACCTCAGGGATACGCAGAGCCCTTCTCTTTTAAGAAGCTTGCCAAACGTGCAGCTAAAGAGATGGAACGTGAGACGTATGAAATCGACGGTGTAGACACTGCACCTGCCCTGTATACCGTTTTAGTTGCTCCTCAAGACGATTCACTGATGCGTCCTCTTTATGCTGATCTAACTGCAGAGGTTTCTGACTTTGTGGCTGCTCAGGCTCAGCAAAAAGATTATGTATTTGTAGGCCAGCCACTTGTTCGTTTTATGGTTGACCCTTCTCTGAAGCCTGGAAAATTTGCTGTCTTTGCAGAAAATGTTGACGGCAATACCCTTGACCAGCTGCGCAATGAAGAGCGCGCGTTCTTGGGCGGAAACTCCAGCGTCGGAGGAGCTGCAGCTCAAATGCCTCAGCAGCACAATTCTCGCGCTGCTGTTCAGCCAGAGCCACAGCCAGAGCCAGACCCTCTGTCCGTGGTCCGTCCTGTTGCCGCAGAAAATGCAACCCCAGAGGTTTTGGGGGACCTTGCTGGTACAGACGCTGGTCTTGCGGTAATGCCACCAGATTTTGTTGAGGCTCAAGGCGCAATTCCTGTTGTTTCTGCAGCTGAGTCCACCCCTATGCCCGTCCTTCCAAGCTCAAACGGACTTCCAGACCTTCCAGTTAACGGAGCTATCCCAACAGCAGCTCCCGTCCCTATGACACAGCGTCGTATCACGCCTTCCCTTGATGCGCAGCTCAATGGCATGGGTGGACGTTCTTCTCGCAATCTGCAAGGCACACCACGCGCAAACATGGACGCTACCTGCATTTTGATTGATCGCCAGAGCGGTCGCTCGTATCGCGTTGAGGCTCCTCGCGCCATCATTGGTCGCGAGCGCTCTCAGGCAGACGTTGTTTTGCGCGACCCTAACGTTTCAAGACGTCACGCCGAGATGACCTATGACGGTCACGATTGGCACATTGCTGATTTGCACTCCACTAACGGAACGCTTGTCAACGATATCGACGTAGATGAGGTAATTCTGCGCGACGGAGACCTCATTACCATTGGTCTTATGGACCTTCAGTTCCGGGAGAACTAATGATTGATCTGATTCTCTTTGCAGGACGCGTTCTGCTTGTTGTCCTGCTGTACATCTTCCTGTTCTCAGTCATGCGCACGGGCATTGGTCTTGTCCGTGGTCAGCGCAAAGACGGAGCTATTTGGTCCGTTGATGTCGAGAAGGGCGTCAAGTCCTTACGTGGTCTGCATGTAGATATCTTGGGACCCGTTGTTATTGGACGCTCCCCTTCTTCTGACATTGTGATTGACGAACCCTACGTTTCTGCATCACATGCCCGCTTTACCATCCAGGGACCCGCTCTGGTGCTTGAAGACCTTGGTTCCACAAACGGAACTATGGTTAACGGTCACATCATCGAACAGCCTGTTACGCTTCGCGACACAGATGAAGTCCAGGTCGGCGATGTGATTATGCGTGTTGGACGTCGATAAGAGGCTCATGGTTTCTTCTGATACAACACATATTTCTGATACATCTGCACAAGAGCCCGTGAGTGCTCCTGGTCGTTGTGAGCTGCCACTTGATGGCCGAGGCGACGCAGAGGCAGTTTCTGGCTCTAACACCTTTATTTCTTGGGGCGCCCGCTCTGACGTAGGATTAGTTCGCGAGCATAACGAGGACTCATTCCTTTTGCGCACTCCCCTTTTTGCCATCTGCGATGGTATGGGAGGTCACGCCGCCGGCGAGGTGGCAAGCTCTATTGCTGTTAAGGTCATTGCTGAGCAGGCGCCAAGTACCGCAGACGATGTCCGTCTTGGCGCTGCAATTGAGGCTGCTAACCAGGAAGTTATTGATGCCCCTGCAAAGGGTATTGGCAAACCCGGCATGGGCTCCACTGCCTCTGCCGTCCTTATCGAGGGCAATCAGATGGCCGTTGCCCATGTTGGTGACTCTCGCATTTACCTGCTCCATCATGGCACGCTGGTCCGCATTACTCATGACCACAGCTACGTTGAGGAACTCATTGATTCTGGTCAGATTACCGCTGATGAGGCTCGCACGCACCCTTCTCGCTCGGTAGTTACGCGAGCTCTTGGCTCTGATCCAGACATGTATGCAGATCATTTCTCGCTTGAAGTATCTGATGGCGACCGCATCATCTTATGCTCCGATGGCCTTTCTGGCATGGTGCCCGACGATGAAATTGAAGCCATTGCTGTCTCTAACGTCACACCACAAAAGGCTGCCGATAACCTTGTTTCCGCAGCTCTTACCTATGGCGGCTCAGACAACATTACCGTTATTGTCATTGACGTCTTAGACGACGGCATAGCCGATCAAACTAGGAAACACCTTACTCGTGGCGTTATTGCCACGTTTGTCTCGTTCCTTGCGCTCTTTGCAGCCACTGTTGCGGTGTTCTTCCTGTTTGTAAGCAGCGAATGGTACTTAGGAATTAACGGAACTACCGTTGGCGTTTATCGAGGTATTCCTACAACAATTGCCGGCATAAACATGTCTTCACTTGTTGAAACTACGTCGATTGAAATAAAAGATTTGCCTGACGCAGTTCAAGACTCTCTTGCAGACGGAATTCGCGTTAAGAACGAGGATGAAGCACATAGCACCGTCGAGAATTACCGCAAACAAATTGACGACGCCAACACTAAAGCGGTCAAAAAGAAAGAAGACGCCCAGTCTGGCGGAACACCCACAACAGAATCAACAACGTCAACAACAAGTTCGGGAGGTGAGTAGGAATGGAAAGCAGGTGGATTAAGGCGTAATACAGAGCTCTTCTTACTGTTTGCAGGAGCAATTCCCGTATTTCTCCTGTACGCCATGTACATGATTACTGCTCGCTCAACACTCAGCCTTGAGACTATGGCCGTTCCTATTGGTCTCTTTGCAGCATTTACTGTGGCTCACATTGCTATTAGGTTCCTTGCTCCCGCAGCAGACCCCGCCATTCTCCCCATTGTGTTTGTACTTTCGGGAATTGGCATCACCATGGTCACCAGACTTGCGCCAAATCTTGCAGTTAATCAAACCATTTGGCTCTTCATCTCTGTTGTTGTCATGATTGTGGTGCTGGCAGTTATTAGAAACCTTGACGCGTTAGCACGCTACAAATACTCCATTGGTATTCTCGGCGTCATACTACTTCTTCTACCAATTGTTATTGGCCAGGACCGCTACGGCGCAAAACTCTGGATTTCTTTTGGCGCATTCACCTTCCAGCCTGGCGAGCTTGCAAAGATTGCCATTACGCTCTTCCTGGCGTTTTATCTTGCACTTAATCGAGAAGCCCTGTCGGTCTCCATGCGCTCTTTTGGACCTTTCCGCATTCCTCGCTTCAAAATGCTGCTGCCCTTGTTTGTTATGTGGGGCATCAGTCTGATTGTTGTTATTTTTGAACGCGACCTTGGTAGCGCTCTGCTCTTCTTCGTGTTCTTTGTCATCATGCTCTATGTAGCAACAGGTCGCGCTAGCTACGTTTTTGTCAGTATTGCGCTCTTGGCTATTGGCGGCGTGGTGCTGTACCACTTCTTTGGTCACGTTCAGACTCGTGTCAACATTTGGCTTGATCCGTTCAAAGATCCCGCTGGAGACGGCTACCAAATTGTCCAGTCCCTCTATTCCATCGCAGATGGAGGTCTTGCTGGCACCGGAATTGATAAGGGAATGCCTACGCTGATCCCTATTGTTGAGTCTGACTTTATTTTCTCGGCCATTGCAGAAGAGATGGGACTCTTTGGCGGAGCAGCAATTATTACCTTGTTCCTGCTCCTTACCGTGCGCGGCCTCGCAACAGCCGCTCGCGCAAAGTCCGATTCATCTGCTTTGCAGCTGCTGGTCTTACCAGTGTTTTGGCCTTCCAAACCTTCCTTATTGTTGCAGGCGTTACTAAGCTGATGCCTCTAACTGGTGTCACCTTACCTTTCATGAGCCAGGGCGGCAGCTCTCTTCTTTCCAGCTTTATCATTGTTGCCCTGCTACTCAGAGCGGGTGATGAGGGAACTGGTCGCGAGACTGAACTTGAGCCAAGTAAAAAAGTGCTCGATTCACAAAGACTTGAAGTTTCTTCCGGCGGAGCTCACGCCTCTTCTGTCCTGCATGGCAGCCACATCCGTGGAGGCTTTGGTCTGCAGTCTGAAGAGTCGGGTGTTCTGGGACGTGTTGCTCTCGGAAAACGTCTAACCAATTTGGTTACCGTATTTACCCTCTTCTTCACCGTCCTTCTCGGCAATTTGACCTTCTTGATGGTGATTGACGCTCCTAGACTTCAGGCGCTTCCTACCAACAACCACACCATTGCTAGGAGTGCATACGTTCAGCGCGGTGCCATCATGACTTCTGACGGCGTCACCCTGGCAGAGAGCGTCAAGCAAGACGACGGCACCTACGTGCGCAACTATCCACACGACGGCATGGCTTCTCACACCGTTGGCTACATCTCTACCCAGTACGGAACTGCAGGTATTGAGTCCTCCATGAACGAGACACTCACCGGCCATGCAGATCATTCTGACTGGAGAAGCGCTCTGTACTCGATGGCTGGCGTCAATACCGCTGGTTCAAGCGTTGTCTTGACCATCAACTCTCAGATGCAGGCCGTAGCAGAGGCTGCGCTCCAGGGCTACTCGGGCTCTATTGTTGTTATGGATCCAGCTACCGGAGCTGTACTTGCAAAGGCTTCTAGCCCTTCGTATACCCACGCTGAGCTGGGCACCATTATCGAGTCCGGAACTGGCAGTCAGCTGGTCGACAGAACTACCCAGGCGCTCTACTCCCCTGGTTCATCGTTCAAGACCATTACACTTTCTGCTGGTATTGATACGCATACCACCACGCTGGACACCACGTATTCTGCTCCAGGAACCATGGAGCTTGGCGGTGGTACTATCCACAACTACGCCAACGAGGACATGGGCACCATTCCTCTGCGTGAGGCGTTTGCCCGCTCTTCCAATACGGCTTTGGCACAGCTTGGCGTTGCACTTGGCGCTGACAACCTGGTCAGCTATGCACGTGCCTTTGGTTATGGCACCGCACTTGGCCAGGACTTCTCCACAACTCCATCGCTGATGCCAAATCCTGCCGAGATGACCACTTGGGAGCTTGGCTGGGCAGCTTGCGGCCTTCCTGTTGGAGAGCACGCAAGTCCTGCAGGTCCCCAGACTACCGTCATGCAAAACGCTGTTGTAGCAGCAGCAATTGCTAACGGCGGCGTGGTCATGAACCCTTACATCGTTGATCGCGTTCTCTCGCCAGAGGGGGCTGTTGTTTCTACAACGTCACCAAAATCGCTTGGACAGGCCGTATCTGCAGATACAGCCGCGCAGGTCCGAGAGGCAATGCTGGGCGTTGTTGAATCCGGCACCGGTATGGGAGCTCGCGTTCCGGGTGTCAAGATCGCAGGTAAAACTGGTACAGCAGACGTCGAGAACGGTAACTTTAACTCGTTCTTCATCGGTTTTGCGCCTTACGACCACCCAACTCTTGTTGTTTCTGTTGTCATCGAAGGCAACGGCGAGAACGTTTAGGTTACGGTGCTCAAGTTGGCGGACGTGTTCTTGCGCAGTGCCTGAACATCCAGGCTTTGGGCGCCGCTTCGTAGCGCTCAAAACATCGCACGGTCTTCTCCCCAAGTAGTTGGGTGTGTTCTAAGATAGTAAGTGACGTGGCGAGAAAATCGCACGCTTGATAGGAGTTGAGTTATGCCAGGTAGAATGCTCGGTGGGCGTTACCAGGTTCAAGACAAAATTGGTACCGGTGGAATGGCCACCGTTTACCGCGGACAGGACCAGGTTCTTGGCCGTACTGTTGCCATCAAAATGATGCTGCCTCAGTACGCAAACGACCCGTCCTTTGCTGCCCGTTTTAAGCAGGAGGCTCAGGCTGCAGCAGCCCTCTCCAGTCCATATATTGTCTCGGTCTATGACTGGGGCAAGGACGGCGAGTCCTACTACATTGTCATGGAGTACCTGCGCGGTACAGACCTTAAGAGCGGCATCCGCAAACATGGAGCCCTTGATTCCCGTAAGGTGGCTCAGATTGGCTCTCAGATTGCTCAAGCTCTGTCTGTAGCACACCGTCACGACATCATTCACCGTGACATCAAACCACAGAACATCATGGTCCAGCCAGATGGCAACATCAAGGTCATGGACTTTGGTATTGCTCGCGCAAAGAACAGCAGTCTAACCACCGATAACTCTGTTCTTGGCACCGCTCATTACGTTTCTCCAGAGCAAAGTACCGGCAAGCCTTTGGGACCAACCACCGATATCTATTCCCTGGGTATTGTCATGTACGAGGCTGCAACTGGTCGCGTGCCTTTTGCTGGTGACGATGCTATAAGCGTTGCTATGAAGCAGGTCAACGAGGCTCCTCAGCCACCATCGCTGATCAACCCCAACGTTGACCCCGCTCTTGAGGCAATCATTCTTCGCTGCATGGAGAAAAACCCAGCTGACCGCTATCAGAGCGCTGACGAGCTTGCTCGCGCACTTCGCGATTTTATTGCCGGTCGTGCAACTATTCCAAGCAACACCACCGTGAGCCCTCGCATTGTGACGCCTCCTCAGCCAACTTCCAGGCTTGATCGTCGCGGCATCGACGGCTCCAACACCTACATGACCCGCGGTGGCGACACTGGTCACCTAAACCGCGTCCATTCTCGCGAAGAGGCCGATGATCTGGATAGGCGCGAGAATAAGCGTCACAAGCGCAACGTTATTCTCGGCGTCCTAGGCGCTCTGGTTGTCCTAGCTCTTGCAGGCTTTGCCATTGCGCACATTCTCGGCAACTCCTCCCAGCAATATCTGGTTCCGCAGTTTGTTGGACAGACAAAAGACCAGGCAACTCAGGCACTGAATGCTTCTGGTAGCCATTTTAAGCTGGGAACTGTTACAGAAAGCTACAGTGATTCTGCACCTGAGGGCCAGGTCATTGACCAGACTCCAAGCGCTAATAGGCAGGCTCCTGAGGGAACCGCTGTTAACCTTGTTGTTTCTAAGGGCGCTAAACCTGCCGCGGCAGTTAAGGTACCTGACCTCACTAACAAGAGTCCGTCAGAGGCTGAGTCTGCTCTTGCTGCTGTTGGCCTCAAAGCAAGAAATGGCGACTCAGTTGAGTCGGACGATGTGACCGTTGGTTACGTTGCAACTCAGGAACCAGCTGCAGGTAGCGACGCCAAAGCTGGTGATACCATCACCTATCACTGTCTTCTGGCAAGGGTAAGGCAGATGTTCCAGACGTTACCGAGATGACTGCCGAGCGTGCATCTGATGTCCTGAAAGATGCAGGCTTCAAGGTAGATACTCAGCAGCAACCTTCGTCGAGCGTTCCTGAGGGTCGCGTTATCTCCCAGTCTCCAGCTAACGGCAAGGCAGATAAGGGTTCTACCGTAACGATCGTTGTTTCGTCTGGTGCCCAAAGCGGATCTGTTCCAAACGTTGTTGGCAAGGACTTTGAAACTGCCCAGACTACGCTTGAGAACGCAGGCTTCCAGGTCAACACCGTCTGGGTCTACGACGACAACGTCGCAACCGGTAACGTAGTTGGACAGACGCCATCAAGCGCCGCACCTGGTGCTACGATCACCATCCGCGTCTCTAGCGGACCCCGCCCATCAGCGTAAGCCCTGCGCGCACGGCGCGCTGTCGCGAACGTCGCAGTGCGGCGGGCGTCGCAAAGCGCGCGACACGCGGCTCCAAGCAGCGCAATGAGCACAACCAGTACGTTCAAGCCCTGCAACCGGGTTCGGTTGCAGGGCTTTTTGTTGTAGGAAAAATGGTTAAACACACCTATGACAGATAATCTGTCAAAAAGACGTATACATTACACTGAAAATACCTCAAACGTGCAGATTATCTTCATTAGGTGTGTAATATGCCCGCAATTGTGCAGAATATCTGACATAGGTGTGTTCCTTAGAAGCGGAATTTGCCCATAGTTAAATTCTTTATATATTCATATTCATTATTCAGCATATTAAATAAAGTTTATGCATATAAATGTATATCGGTTAATGAAACCTCTTAGCCGTCAGGCAAGATGCTCTAGTTTCCTGGTTAACTTAGTTAAAAGCTAGTCGATTCCCCAGTAAGACCTACCAAAACCGCACTATTTGCACACCAAGCCTAAAAGCCGCCACCAACACGCTGCAGAAAGAAAAAACCGACAGCGCTAAGCTGCCGGTTTGAAATCAATGGTGCCCCCGGGCCGATTCGAACGGCCGACACCCGCTTTAGGAGAGCGGTGCTCTATCCCCTGAGCTACGAAGGCATGTGGGATATTCTACTCACGTAGGCTCGCGTACGCAAATCTTGCTAGCAAGCTAGCAACTGCGTGACGAGAAGTGCTGTGCGCTCGGCATCGCTTACGGCGCCGGCAGCAGCGCGAAGCAGCTACTTACGACCGGCTTTGCGCTCGGCCCTCTTTCTGTCGTACTCAGCCTGACGCTCGAGATAGAAATCGTTGAGCTTCTTGTCGGTCATGCCAGCAACCTTAGCCTCGATCTTCTTGCGAAGAGGACGCATCTTAAAGAAGCTGTAAACAACCGAACCAAAGATGCAGAAGTAAGCAAAGACCAGCATGATGGCAGAAATCATACCAACGCCAGTGTTCAAATCCCTGGACTCAGGAACCATATACGAAAGCACCAGCGTAATGATGGTTGCTACAAAGCCAAGACCTAGGAAGACCCACCAAACGCGCTCGGCACGATGGTAGTCTGGATCTGCGCGCAGCATTGCCTCAAATCCACGGCTGCGGATATCCTCGCGCTCGCGCTGACGAGCACGTGCAGCACGCTTCTCCTCTTTGCTCTTTGGGGCGCTGGAGCCAGAACCAGAGCCACTCACGCGCACAGACGCAGCTGCCTCTCGTACTGGTTTAGCAGTAGCAGCAGATTTGCGACCAAAAGCGGAATACGAAGGACGCTCAGTCTCCTCAGAGTTTTCTTTCTTTGAAAGGCTAGCGGTAGCCTCACGCGCTTCTTTGGTTGCGCCTGTAATGGTGTCACGCAGTGACATTGGTCTCCTTCAGTGGTACAAACTCAGTTCCCGTAATAATCTGGAATGCCGTACGGTAGCGCTCGGACGTGCCCTCAATGACCTCTTCTGGAAGATGAGGTGGCTCTCCCTGCATGTCCCAGTGGGCTTTCAGCCAATCGCGTACATACTGCTTGTCGTAGCTTGGCTGAACGTGTCCCTCAGAATAACCCTCAGCAGGCCAGAAACGGCTTGAATCAGGTGTAAGGCACTCATCAATAAGTGTAAGTTTTCCGTCGATAAAACCAAACTCAAATTTGGTATCCGCAATAATAATTCCACGAGTTGCAGCATATTCCGCGGCGGCCTTATAAATTGCAAGCGAAGCTTCCTTCAGCTGAGTAGCAACATCTTCGCCAACAATCTCGCAGCAACGCTCAAACGAGATATTCTCGTCATGATCGCCAAGCTCAGCCTTAGTGGAAGGGGTAAAGATTGGCTCAGGAAGCTTTGAAGCCTCGGTTAAACCGTCAGGCAGCTTAATGCCGCAGACGGTACCGTCCTGGTCATAGGTCTTTTTGCCAGAACCAGTAAGGTAACCACGGACAATGCACTCAATTGGCACGGTCTGTGCTTTTTTTACCAGCATTGCGCGACCAGCAAGATACTCAGTGTAATCTTCAAACTGCTCAGGAGTCTGATCTGGCAAAACAGAAATCATGTGGTTAGGCAGAAGGTCCTTGAAGCGATTAAACCAGAAAGCGCTGATACGCGTCAGAATTTCTCCCTTAAAAGGAATCTCGTCGGGGAGAATAAAGTCGAAAGCACTAATGCGATCGCTCGCAACCATCAAAGTTTGTCGCCACAATCGTAGATATCGCGAACCTTACCGTGCGAATCGGGACGAAGCTCAGCTCCAGCCACAATGACCTCACTTCTGCGCAAAGCGCGTTGTATTGCAGGACTTTTGATTGTACGGCAAAATGCCCAAAAATCGACCTACAACAAAGTATCTGTTACAGAGATATTATTTTGAGCAAGCAGAGGAAGGTGCAGCGAGAAGGTCGTGCCCTTTCCAAGCTCGGATTCTATCGAGATAGTGCCGTTATGACGGTCCATAATCTCTTTTGTGATTGCCAATCCAACGCCAAGACCGCCCGAAGCGCGCTCACGGCTTTCTTCTGCGCGCCAGAATCGCGAGAAGGTCTGTGGAATGTCCTCAGGAGCAATTCCCATGCCGTCATCAGACACGGAAATAACCGCGTCGGTATCGTCAATTGAAACAGTTATGACAACATGGCCACCGTCATCGGTGTAGCGGATAGCGTTACTCAGCAAATTAGTCAGAGCTTCTCGGATCAAGTCCGAGTCAATATCAACAAAACAGTTACCCTCGGGCGTCTTATCCACAAAGGTCAGCGTGCGATTATTCTCCTTGAAAAGCGTCTCTTGCACAGCAACAATACTTGCCACCATTGCCACCACATTAACGCTTTCTGGGTTGAACTTTGTCTTGCCGTTCTCAAGCCTTGAAAGGTGGAGCATGGCATCTACCAGGCGAGAAAGACGTCTACTCTCAGACACAATGTTTTCCAGGCGCTCTTCATCTGCAGGCAAGATACCATCTTGAATTGCTTCAACGGTAGCCATAATTGCCATGAGCGGAGTTCTGAGCTCGTGCGCAACATCGCTGGTCAGGCGGCGTTCAAGCTTAATGTCTCTTTCGAGTGAAGACGCCATGTCATCAAAGGTTTCTCCCAGGCGTCCCAGTTCATTCTCGCCACGAATACCTGAACGAGCAGCAAGATTGCCGCTTCTAATCTGAACAGCCGTCTCAGTAATGCGGCGCATAGGCTTGGTAAGCGAGCGCGAAGCCAAAATGCCAATCAATCCAGACAGTGAGATTGCAATAGCTGCAGCAAGACTGATTGCCTGGTAGGAGCCATTACGGAACGCAATATCTCGCTGAGTTAGGAACGGCTCAGAACCAAACGTCCAGATACGAATGCTGCCTACGGCCTCTCCTTGCAAGTTTGAACAACTGCATACACCACAGCGTCGCCTGTCTGAGGACCAGAGAGCGAGCTGTTTACGCCAGGTCGACGTGCGTTTGGCGCCGAATCGTCATACAGCACCACGCCAGAGACATCTAAAACCTGGATACCAATATCGGGATTAGTTGATGAAGCCTGGCGCGCGATAGAGAGCACGTCGGCATTCCAGCCATCTGCTCGGGCATATGCCTGAGACATATTGAGCGCGGTGTTATCGACGGTATTTTGTAGGTTCTCCCTGGTATAGGCAGTAAAGCGATTCTCCCACACAATACCCAAAACAGAAATAAGCACCAATACCGTCATGACGGCAGTCAGCGCAAAGAACGCCGCCATGCGGGTAGTAAAGCTCTGAGTACCAACGGGATCAGGTTTAATAGTTTTGTAAGAACCCTCAGTTTCCGGAGGGTTCTCAAGAGAATTTGAATGATGTTTCTTGAAGAGCGCCAAAACTCTAGAGCTTAGGACTCGTGGCTAGCGTTGCCAGCCTCAAAGCGGTAGCCAACACCGTGAACGGTGAACAGCCAGCGAGGATTACGAGGATCGTCACCAAGCTTTGCACGCAAATTCTTGACGTGCGAATCAATAGTGCGCTCATAGCCCTCAAAGTCATAGCCCAGGACCTTCTCGACAAGCTCCATACGTGTGTACACGCGACCAGGATAACGAGCAAGGGTGGTAAGCAGCTTAAACTCTGAAGCGGTAAGGTCAACTTCCTCGTTGTTGATGAGAATCTTGTGACCAGAAATATCAATGGTAAGCGTACCGTAATCAAGCACATCAACAGCGGTCTCTGGCTCAGAATACGTGCGGCGGAACAGTGCGCGAACACGTGCCACCAGCTCACGAGGCGAGAAAGGCTTGACAAGGTAGTCATCAGCGCCAAGCTCAAGACCAATAATCCTGTCTTCTACCTCGCCTTTTGCGGTAAGCATAATGATAGGCACATTAGAGGTGTCTCTGATTGCACGGCAAACGCGCTCTCCCGAAAGCTTTGGAAGCATGAGGTCAAGGATAACCAGGTCAAATGCGTGCTTTTCAAACTCTTCAACTGCACTCTGACCGTCGCCAACACCCTTAACAACGTAATTTTCGCGCTCAAGATATGCTGAGACGGCGTCACGGATGACTTTCTCATCTTCGACAATCAGAATTTTCTTCTCGTCGGAAGCCATTGTCTCCCCTTTTCTTTTGCCCTGCATGTATGTGCTTATGGCACATTACGATTATTCATTAATTATTTGTATTCATTCTATCGCTATGCCTACAAATAATCTACAAAGAAAAAACACGAACTGTCACGGAAGCAGGATATCCGCTGGTAGGGTCTTTAACAGTCGAGTAGGTTACAAAAGAATCACAGTTACCTTCTCGAGCGGGGAATTCTCCGTAATCAACGCTTCTATCCATTGAATAAAGCCAGTTTGCCGTTTGATTCTGTGTATCAACAAGCACGTAAGAAGCACGACTCTTAATAATATAAAGGCTACCTTTACCTGCAGCTATTGCATAAGGCTCGCGTTCAATGATGTAAGGATTTTCTCCTGAAGCAGGCAAGATATACGTTCCCATCTTGCCCAAAAGGCCGCCCGAGTCATAACTTGCTTCAACAGACACAACAAACTTATCGTCTACGCGACTCGCTACAAAAGGCTTAACAGACTGAGGCATAACAAGCTGGTCAACCTTGGTTTTGAGGTTATCGCCCAGCAGGTATGCCGTAACAGCATAGTAGGTGCCCTCAGAAGCACGAACTCGAGGAGTAAGGGTGACTACGCCCTTAGAGATAGATGGCGCAGTAGCAAATCTACCTGGAGATTCAACGGCATCCGTTCCCTCAGAATCACCTACTCGCCACACGTAGCAGTGAGAAGACTCACGGGTTTTCTCGCCCGAAGAAGCTGGTTGGACTAGCCAAACCACCTTATCGTCTCCGCAGGCAAATGGAGCCGGATCCCAGTTTTTATCAGCCTTGTACAGCACCTTTGCGTCACCTGTGAGCTTGCCGTCAGAAAATGGTGCGGCGAGAAGTTCCCAATCAAAGGTTGTAGTATCCACCTCAACCCATGCGTACACAGAGTCAGAGCAGCGGACGTCGTAAATAACGGCGGTAGTATTGTTCATCTGAGCTGTAGGAACAACGTCAACTACCTGGCCAGACGTCAGCGAAAGAGCAGAGCCCTTTACCATAGGCGTGGCAGATGCGCCGGCCGTGGTAACGGGAATCCAATTTCCATCAGCTGGGTGCAGCACGCTTCCTAAAGGAAGCGTCCATGTCTGGCTTGGCTGAGCAGAATATTCCGTTGAGCTATAGGAGTCCAGCACGTTTGTGCCAGATGACTCATCAAGTACCAGCGGCTTTCCTGCGTCACTCGAGCCCTCTTGATGGGAGCAGCCTGCTGCGATGCTAATTGCACCAGCAACTACTACGCCAGCTGCTCCCGTCTTGAAGAAGTTTCGACGAGAAATGTTCCCAAACAAAGCCACGATTTAGTCCAATTCAAGGTGCTCAAGACGATCAAATAGAACGTTTGAGCGGGTAAGGAACGCGCGAGGATCAAAAATCTTTTCAAGCTCCTCGTGGCTCAGTGTACAAGCTGGATCTGCCTCAAGAAGCTCCTGGTAGGATGGTCCTTCCTTACACTGCTGAATGTCGCCCCACACCTTCATGGCGTTAGACTGAACAATCTTGTATGCCTCTTCGCGAGTAATACCGGTGTTTACAAGAGCAAGAAGAACCTTTGACGAGAAGAGCATGCCACGGGTCTTATTGAGGTTTGCCATCATCTGCTCTGGATACAGAACCATGCCATCAAGCAAGAACTCAAGTTTTGACAGCATGTGGTCAAGAGCAATGAAGCTATCCGCCTGAGCAACACGCTCAGCAGAAGAGTGGCTGATGTCACGCTCGTGCCAAAGTGCAACGTTATCAAAGGCAACCTGTGCGTTTGCCTTAACTACGCGGGACAAACCACAGATCTTCTCGGCGGTAATAGGATTGCGCTTGTGAGGCATAGCGGAAGAGCCCTTCTGGCCCTTGCGGAATGGCTCTTCAGCCTCGAGGGTATCGGTCTTCTGCAGTGCTCGCATCTCAGTTGCAACGCGCTCGCAGGTAGCGGCAACGGTTGCCAAAACACCAGCAAGGTACGCGTGGTGGTCGCGAGAAATTACCTGGGTTGAAAGTGGATCGTGGACAAGACCGAGTTTCTCGCAAACGTACTCCTCAACAAAAGGATCAATGGAAGAGTAGGTTCCAACAGCGCCAGAAATTGCTCCGTAGGCAACGTTTTTGCGAGCGTCCTTAAGGCGGTCAAGATCGCGCTTAAACTCCCAGGCCCAGCTACCAAACTTCATGCCAAAGGTCATAGGCTCGGCATGAATGCCGTGAGTGCGGCCGACGCACAGAGTGTCGCGCTCCTCAAAAGCACGACGCTTGCAGATAGCGGCGCAGCGACGAACTGCAGCAATGAGCAGGTCACATGCCTGGGTGAGCTGGTAGCAAAGAGCGGTATCGCCCAAGTCTGTTGAGGTCATGCCATAGTGAACCCAGCGGCTTGGCTTGAGCTCACCCTCTGGAACCTTGGCATCAATGTAGGAGCCCATATTGGTCAGGAAGGCAATGACGTCGTGGTTGGTAACAGCCTCAATCTCGTCTACCTCAGCGCGGTTAAACGCAGCGTGCTCGCGAATCCAAGCTGCCTCTTCGCGAGAAATGCCAATAACACCAAGCTCAGCCTGTGCTTCGCACGCAAGGACTTCAATCTCCTGCCAAACGGCGTACTTGTTCTCCAAAGAAAAGATGTGGCCCATTTCTTTGCCGGTGTAGCGATCTACCACGATGAGACTCCTTCTGCTCGTAAAAGAAAAGGTCGAGTACCACTATGGTACCCGACCTTTGAATTACCTGGTGGGCCGTTAGGGGTTCGAACCCTAGACCTTGGGATTAAAAGTCCCCTGCTCTACCAACTGAGCTAACGGCCCATTATCGGGCGTGGCAATTTTACCACGCAACTAGGATAGTGTAGCAGTTTACTCCCATGCCCATTGTCCATTTACGAAAATTGGTGTTTCTTTTCCATCGGCAGAAATTCCCCAAATATTCAAGTCGTCTGCACCAATCATAAAATCAACGTGCGTAGTGCTCTGATTAACGCCGTGAGCCAAAGCTCTTCTGGGCTCATCTCAAGGCCGCCCTTCAGGCACTCTGGGAAGCCCATTCCAAGTGCTAAATGGCAGCTGGCATTCTCGTCATACAGGGTGTCGTAGAACAGAATGCCGCTCTGGCGAATAGGTGTGTTCTTAGAGATAAGAGCGCATTCTCCCAGGTACTTACCGCCCTTCTGAGAAACAATAGAAGTTAGAACGTCTTTGCCCTGCTCAGCGCCGTAATCAACAACCTCGCCGTCTTTGAAGGTAAACCAGAAGTTTTTGACAATCTGGCCGGCATGAATCAGAGGCAATGCAGAGTGAACAGTGCCGTTTACCTTGCGATAGTTTGGTGTTGTAAAGACTTCCTCGGTAGGAATGTTAGGGAAGAACAACGTTCCATCCTGAGTCTTTCCAGCGCCGCCCTCCCAAAGATGTCCTGGATTCATGCAGATAGTCAGGTTAGTTCCGTTTGAAGACTCATAACGAAGCTCTTCAAACTGATGAGAATTCATGAAGCGCTTGGTTTTCTCAAATGTTGCATTGTGGGTCTCCCAAGCACTCTGAGGATCTTCTCCACTTGCATGAGCAACGTCCAAAATTGCAATCCAAAGCCTGTAGATTGCCTCAGCCTCAGAAAGCTCTGGGAAAATTACCTTTGCCCATTCAGCTGCAGGAACACCAGCAATACACCAAACGTTTTTACCAAAGTCCATACCGTTTCTAAAGACGTCGCACTCTAAGTTTCTTGCGCGAGAAACAGCAGCAGGCTTTTCTGGATCAATTCCCTTTAGACCATTTGGGTCATCAGACGAGAGGAACAAAAATGCTGCACCCTGCTCTGCAAGGGAGTTAAGCTGCTCAATCTTCCAGCTTGGTGTCTTAGAGAGACGGGCTAGGTCAACGTTTTCGTACATAATTCTTGAGGACTCTTGATCGCCCCAAATAACTGTGACAAATTCTGCGCCAGCCGCATAAGCTGCTCGCTGAACCCTACGGACAAAATCAGCAATCTCAATTGAAGCGTTAATTACCAGCTGACTTCCCTCAGAAATTGCGCACCCCTTCTTCACAAGAAGCTCTGCGTATTTATCAATCTGATCAGACAGCGCATCAAGGGCAATCTTTACCTCTTGGTCTGTCATAGGAATTTGTGCCATGTTGTTCCCTTCAACCATCAATCCGCGTAATTCAAGAAATTAAGAGCAAACGTTTTGGCGATAAATCCAAAGTATTTCCGTTCCACTTCTACCCGAACAGCCTTCTTCACAACGCCAAATTTCAATCTTGTCCATAAAAAGAGCCCCGAAGGGCTCTTGTATGTCATTGGAGCGGGCAACGGGATTCGAACCCGCGGATGATGGCTTGGGAAGCCATTGCCTTACCACTTGGCGATGCCCGCAATTGTGTAGATTTTATCACAGTATTTTTTGCCTTTTAATTGCTTGCTTGGCAACTAGATAAAAGTTTGATGCGTTGTTTTCTGCCTAGCTGCTTGTATACAACAAAAATGTACCTACACAAATTTTCTTTGTCAGAAATTGGACAAGCGCTGGTCAGAGTAGGCGCAAAATCACTCTTTAGCATGCTCTCCAACGAAAGGAGCGCTATGCAAAAGTACTTTTGGCGAGAAACCCCCGCACACCACTATCCCACCTCTTATAGACGCCTACTCTCCACCCGACAACTCCACCTTCCTCGGGCAAAGCTGCTTGGTGGAGACCCCGTCATGCCAAGCAGCTTTCCTTCAATAGGACACGCAGGTCTGCGGTCGCGTCTAGCAGATAGGTTTTCTCGCAAGCCCGAGGCTCCCCCATAAAGAAAAAGACCGGTGAACACCGGTCTTAAAGAGAGCTGTTTTGTTGCAATACAATTAGTTTACGCTGTGATGAAGCGCTGGATTCTTAGACAGACACTCATTACAAATACCCGTAAAACACAGGGCGTAAGAGTCAATCTCGCCACAAGAGTCCTTGGTGAGGCTGGTAAGATCCCTTAGAACTGGTCCATCAACATCAAAGACACGGCCGCACTCATGGCACTGGAAGTGGGCATGCTCAGTTGTAGTTGGATCAAAACGAGAGATGTTATCACCAGTATTAACAACCTGAAGCTCACCTGCGTCAACAAGCTGCATAAGGTTGCGGTAAACGGTTCCAAGAGAGATGTTTGGTAACTCCTCTCTTACTGCCGCATACACGCTATCTGCTGTTGGGTGGTCATGGCGACCTTCCATATACGTACGAATTGCCTCACGTTGCTTACTGTAACGCACGATAACCTCATTAATTAGTAAGTGTTACTGATTACTGAATACGTTAACACTAATTGTCTATATGTTGCAACAAAAGCTCATATTTATGCATTGCAAATCTCATCGTACGCAATCTACCTCTGATTTTTCAGTTTGGAGGCACGCATGTTTATCACAAAATCCTCAAAACCTAAGGAAGAAAGAACTGCACGGAGGCGCTCCTTTGCTTCTGTCTGTCACTTTTGGTTTATCCCTCTGTTGATTGGAGCTCTTCTCCTTAGTCATTTTTTCCTAAAACCTGCTCATAGACTTGCTTTTGCACAAGAGCCCTCTTTTACCGTTGCACAAAGAGAAGATTTTCCTGGTGGACAACAAATTCCTATGTGGACCGCTAGCGACGGTACGTATCTCTACTGTGGAGATGAGTTCAATCACTATGGCGCCTGGCCAGGAGCAACTGGAAGTGTAATTGATCCGCAGTCTTATACAAACCTCACCTCAGCTAACGGTGCTCGCGGTGGAACGTATACCGCTGAGCAGCTTAGAGCTATTGACTACATCATTTATCACGGAGCTACTGCGTCCCAAGAAAAAGACGTATATGGCTATACAGGTTGGAAGGCGCGAGCCATCACGCAGTTTGCGCTTTGGGCGGTTATGCGCAGAGAAGCTCATGCTCTTGCGGTAAGTGTTCCTCAGGCAGAGCTTCATCAACCTATTGAGCAGTTCTATTCCGATGCTATGAGCTATGCTCAAACCAACATCAGCGGTCCGGAGAACGGAGTTGCAAAGCTCTTTGTGCCCACAGGAGACAAACAGGTTCTGTTTTTCTTTGGGCAACAATCTGGCTCTCTCAAAATCACCAAAGGCTCGTTATTACCCGATGTCACTTCAAATAACGAGCACTACTCCCTAGAAGGCGCTGTTTACGGAGTATATTCCGATGAGGGTTGCACCAATCTTCTTGGCAGCCTCACTCTTGACGAATCCGGGTCTGCAGCGATCGATGATCTTCCCGTTGGAACGGTGTACGTAAAAGAAATCACTGCACCAAAGGGCTTTCTTCTTGATCAAACAACTCATACTGTAGAGATAAATAACCAGGAAGAGAGCACTCTCACTGTTTCCGACACTCCTGTCGGAGACTTTAATCTGCGCATTTCAAAACAAGACTTTGACCACAGCACCAGCCTCAGCGAAGACAATCATTCCGAGCAACAAAGTGCTTCTCCCCAGGGAAACGCAACACTGCAAGGAGCGCTTTTTAAGGTGACCTACAACGGTTCCTCTGAAACAACACTTAGAACATGGGTTTCTCGACCGACGAACAAGGTTTTGCCTCGTTTGACGCAGAGCATAAGGTTTCTGGAGATGACCTTTTTACTCTTGGCGAGAAACCCTGGCTTCCTCTGGGGTATTACCAAATTGAAGAAATTCAAGCACCTGAAGGCTATAAACTTCCAGAACATTCACTTCAAACCTGGAAACTATCAAGCCAAGATGGAAATCTATTCTGGACAAATATCTCTAGCGGAAAAATAAATCCTTCCTCTGAACACCTCTTCACCTTTAAAGACGAGGTAATAAAGGGAAGTCTTAAGATCAAGAAAATTGGACACACTTCTCTGAATTCATCTGATGGTTATTCTGAAGCAGAAGAAATGCCAAGTTTAAAGGGCGCAAAAATTGAACTCACCAATAACTCCACTCAGCCCATTTTCTACCAAGGCAACTGGATTGCTCCGCACGAAGTTGTCACCACAGTAGAAACAGACGAATCTGGAGAGGCTGCGGTTAAAGACCTTCCCTTTGGCTCCTACTCGCTTAAAGAGGTGCTGGCCCCAGCAGGTTACTCTCTCAACAAAGAATGGAACCCTACGGTTACCCTTACTTCTGAAGAGACTATAGAGGCTCCCGAGCTTATTGATGAAAGAATTTCTTTACAAACGATGCTTGTGGATGCTGCTGGATCAAAAAATCCTGAGTATGCCGAGAAACTCAATCTAGTTGACCACATTAAATACGAGGGTCTTACCCCAGGAGAAGAGTACGAAATTACCGGAGAGCTCTATGAAACAAAGCAGCTCCAAGAAGGTACAGCAGAGCCCATCGCTCGCGGAACTGTCCGCTTCAAAGCTCCCTACCTCATCAGGAGAAGCTGCGGTTCCTTTTTTTCTGTAAGGACTGCTTCACTTGAAGGTAAAGAAGTTACTGCCTACGAAACAATCTCAAAAGATGGTGAGAAAGTTGCTTCGCACACCGACAGTCACTCTAAAGCACAAACTATTCGTGTAACCCCTAAGCCTCATCTTCCTGGAACAGCAGATAATGCCTATGCAGTTCCCCTTTTACTCGCCCTAGCAGGATCGGTACTCATTGGATGTGTCCACTTATTTGCAGTAAAAATAAGGCGCTCTTTTTAGTTATGCAATCCTGCCTTTACGCTAAAAAGAAAGGGCAGAAATCTCTGCCCTTTCTTGAAAACTTGCTCTAGCTAGTAACTTGTTCGTTCATGAGCGTCTAATAAGCTCAGTAACAAGAGCTGCTGCGTCAGCGCACTGACCAGCGTTGACATTCTCGCGAACATCAGCGGCGGTACGGCTGAATGCAGGAAGTCCATCCTCGTTTAAGCCCATTAAGGTAACTGAACGAACTGAATTCTGCATTGCAGGAGTTGCGTCAGTGGTGCCCCAGTCAAATGCGCTCTGCTCAACATCGATATGAAGATCAGTTGCAATAGTAGAAAGGAGTCGAGTCATTCTACGGTCAGCGCGGCGAACGTTGCCAATTCCCTCGTTCTTAAGAATGGAGAGTGAACCAGCACCAACGCAGTCAAGGTTGATCAGGAAAGCGCCGCGAATATCAGTTCTGTGCTTTGAGAGGAACTCCCTCATGCCTGCGTGATCAAAGTCAGATGCTCCAAGCGCAACAAACCAAATGTCATGTGCAATGAGCTCGTCATCAGAGAGAGACAGAACGGCATTACGAAGATCATCCTCAGAAATAGCGGCTGCATCTTCAGAGTCGGTCTCTTCACGATTTTCAGCAGATGGAGCTGCGCCGCCCTTCCAGTCATCCGATGGACCGTCGTTGCGACCGAAGAGTCTAAAGGAACGACGCTTTGCCTCAGGAGTCTTTGCGTCTTGCGCCTCTGTTAGGCCTTCATCGGCTGAAATGGTATCAAATGGGCTCTCTGCATCTTCTGCCTCTGGAGTTGGCGCAGGTGCTTGAGTTGGGACATAGTGAGGAGCTGGCTCGGAAGATGGAGCCAGTGGATCAACGGCATCGCCAGAAGGATCAGGAAGATCAAAGAGGGACGCACGACGAGCAAAATCGTTCTTAGCATGGAGTTCATGTGTTGCTTCAGGCTGTACCTGGGTTGCATCTGCATCAGCAGACTCATGAACCTGCTTCATGGTTGCATTAAGCTCATCGTCAACAGAATCATAAGCAACGGTGTTGTCAGCAGCAGCATCCTCAGCCTGCTCGTCTTCTGTTGTTGCATTTACGGCCTCTGCAACATCCTCAAGAGATGCAGTCTGGCTTGCACCAGTAGTGTCATAAGCAACGTAGCTTACTTCGCAATCTTCAGGAAGAATTCCCAGTGAATTGAGAACGTCCTCACCATGACGGACGCCCTCTACCTCATCAGGTTCTGGGATAAGTGCAGCAGCATCTCCTGCAAAGTGATGTACAACCTCAGGACGATGACCGGTAGGACGGACATTCTCGAGAATACCAAGAAGAGCTGCAACTGAAGACTTGTTATTGTTTGCGCCAATGGTACAAGGTGCAAAACGCTCTGCAATTGTTGCAACAGAAAGAGCAACAAGTGGAAGAGCTGCAAGAATACCAACAATCCAGAAAAGGACACGGACTGGATCAGGAAGGAAGCGAAGAATCTGAACAAATGTAGCAACAAACACTGCAACTACGCACCAACGCGAATACTTCTGTGCAAGGGGTACGTATTTTTGCTACAGGAGACTCAACAAGGAAGTTTGTATGTGGGGAGTCATAGTGAGCAACGATGACAATTGGACGGTTGCCCTTTGCAACAAGCTCGCCAGTAGCCTCGTGCTTAGCAACAACGTTCTGGCTTCTGATGGAAGATCCGAATGAACCGAGAATGTCATTACCAAAGTACTTGAGGCACGTAAGTGCGCCAAAAGCCGACAACAAGCAGAACGCCAAAAAGCAATAAGTGCTGCATTGCCAGTGCCTGCAAAAAAATAAGGCCAATGAAGAGGAGGATTAAATAGATTGAATAACCAAGACTCTTAATAGACTTAGCATCAAATTCTTCAATGGTTGCCTCAAGCCCGTGAAGTTTCATTTCTTCAGCAATGGTTTGAGCAGCCTGAAGCTCCTCTTGGCTACCGGCAGGAGCAATATCAATCTGCTCGTCTAGATAGTCAACATAGTCATGTGTAATGGCCATACTACGTCCTTCGTTGGCATGTCTTCTGACAGGTTTCATACATACGTCATTAGTATACGTCTTATATCGAAATATAGCGGTTAAAGTGTATTTTTACGCCCAAATTTAGAAATTCTGCACTAAATATCAAAAACTTTCGTATATGTTTAGAGAGATTTGAGTTCAGGTGGTAAAAAGCGGGAGGTGGATATGGCTCCAAACGATCAATCTCTAGGCAACAACGAGCTAGGTGCCTGGAGGATTTTCTCGCTATTTATGCTGCTACTTCAAAAAGGGCCTTTGCCTTCGGCAGAGATTTATACGACGATTTACTCGGATTTGTCTACTGATTCAGCTTCAAGAACGTTTTCAAGAGACCGAGCTGTTCTAAAATCACTCGGATTTGCAATTACTGAGGTAAAAACAGGAAAAGAAAAGTCGTTCTATCTTTCGGACTCAAATTTCTTTGATTCCTCGTACGATTTAAGCCCTGAAGATGCCAATCAACTGCTTGTTATCTGCAGCGCAGTTCTCACTGATACAACTTTTGTGTACCAGGAGGAACTAAGAAACGCGCTATCTAAAATTGTGGGTAATTTTTATTCCTCAGATTCAGACAAGCCAGGGAGCCAAAAACTCAGTGCTTCTTCTCAAAGCAAAGTCTTTCCTGTTCTCTATGAGTCCCTCAGCTCTAAACAACGGGTAAAGATCACGTATACAAACTCGCAAGAACAGGTCAAACAAAGGCATCTTGGTATTCTGGACTTCTTTGTTTCACAGGGACTTCTGTACTTTGTAGCTCAAGATTTTTCGTCCAACAGTAAGACTGCTTCTATCAAAACTTTTCGCATTAACCGTGTTTTAGATGCTGCAATTCTTAAAGATGAGCACTTCTCCATTCCGGAAGATTTTGATTCAAACGACTACAACCTGCTTGATTTCCAGCTCGGATCGCAGGCTGGCACTCTTGTTGCGTTTGTCCCCAAAAACATACTCGCTGCTTTTGAGCATTTCTCGCAGGGTCAAGGCGATATTGAGTCTCTCCCTAATGGAGCTTTATGGACTGTTGCCTACGCTCATGAAGACGCTGCTTTATCTTGGATTCTTGCTCATGGGTTGATTCCAAGATCTCCAGAGTCTCTTCTCGCAAAATGGAAAGAGTCTTTAAGCGAGGTGGCCGATGGCTGTTAAGAACACCTCTTTTGGAAGAAAAAATTTATCGTCGGCCATCTACAAACTCGTGTTGCTTGCCGCTGCATTGAGAGATTCTTTTGACGCGGTTGAGTTAAGTGCGGTCCAGTCGCGCTTTGGCATCTCCTCAGAAGAAGCCGCTATTCTGATGGAGCTCTTGCAGCTCACGGACGAGAATGGCTATCTTCCCCTCCCGCTTACTGGAGATCAAGATACTTTGACGCTCGTTGGAGAGTCTCCCTTTAAAACCCGTAGGTTTGTCTTAACGGACGAAGAAACATTAGCGCTTAAAGAGGCGTTTACAACACTCGCTTTGCCCCAAGAAAGTGTATTTTGGAGTCTCTTAAAGCCTCCATATACAAAAAGCTCTTCACCGGACGGGTCTTCAGCTTCGCTTGTCTCTAAAAGTCATACTAAAGAAGTAGACGCATTCCTTACCTGCTCAAATGCAATCGCAGAATCGCAAGTTATTTCATTTGAGTATCGTTCTGAGATGGCGTTTGTGGAAACTCAAAGCAATAAAGACGCTGCAATCAGCCAAAGAGTCGTTCTTCCCTATCAGTTGTCATATGGAGAGAATGGTTGGCTTATTGAAGGGATTGATTTAAACCTCGAGCAGCAGAGAGTCTTTAGAGTCAATCGCATGAACCGCGTTGAAGCCGCCCGGCTTCATTGGAGCAGTTAAAGCTGGCAGAAAGGGTAAAAGATTCTACTGCACAAGAAAGATCGCAGTTAGTAGAGCTTGTCTTCCTTGATAAAGGTGCGCTTACACACTATTCGTGGCCGGGCCTCAAAACGGTTGGCGGTCAGCGCAATGCCACAGAGATTAAAGCGACTATCCCCTATTACGGCGGAACATGGCTGCTACAACGGTTGCTTGCCCTCAAGGGTAAAGTAACAACCAAAGACCAGACCGTGACGCAGGCAATGAGCGCCTACGCTGCATCTCTGCTTGCTGCAGAAGAGCAACTTTAAGCCAATTTGGTAGCTGTTAGTGCTGCTACGCGTCGTGTTCTTCTCGCCATTTGGCAATTTGGGCGGAGATATCCTTTGTTGAGACGCGCTGATAGTTCTTGTTGGGCAATGACTTCAAGAACGAACTGCCATATCGCTTGGACACAAGCCTGGAATCGGCAAGAACCAAAACGCCTTTGTCCTCAGCGCTCCTGATAAGGCGGCCAGCAGCCTGTTTGGTTGCAATTACTGCCTCTGGCAGAGAATAGCGCCACCACGCACGATCTTCTCGCGCCTCACGCTCTTTGACCAGCGGTTCATTAGGGCTTGCAAACGGAAGCTTAGGGATTACCACGCACCTCAGCGTATCTCCCGCAGCATCAAAGCCTTCCCAGAACGATTTAAGAGCAAACAGCGAGAGGTTCTTCTCAGCTAGGAACTTTCACGAACGCGTCGCGCGGAAGAAGATCGCTCCTGGCAGGCAAGGTTAAGGCCATGCTCACTCAAACGAGGCTCAAGCGCTTCAAAGAGGCGCTCCATATCGCGTCTGTTAGTGAAGAGCGTCAGCACCGAGCCGCCCATCTGAACATGAACGTCGTACAGCAGCTTTTCCAGAGCATCCAAGTAACCCGGATCAGTTGGCGCAGGCATATCCTCAGCTACAAAGACGCCCATATGGTTCTCGTAGTCAAAGCTTGACTCTAAGTGCAGGCTCTTGTGCTCAAAGGAGCCTCTATCCAGGCCAACAGCGTGCTCAAAATGCGAGAAGTCATCTCCAACAGCAATGGTTGCTGAGGTAAACACAACAGAGTGAGTCTCCGGCAGCCACTTCTCTGCCAGCTCTGCTCCAATATCAAGCTTCTCGGCCATAAGGGCCTCAGAGCCAATGTCGCGTTTTAGTCGGGTTAACTTGGCTGAATAGACGTAGCTCTTGTCCGTTCCCTCACAGATGAGCTTCAGTGAATCCAGAAGGGTACTCAAGAACACCCCAGCCTCGCTCAAGTTGCTTGCGAGGTTTGGTGCCGACGCGACAAGTGCATCGGTAGCTTTGCCTATTCGGAGAGCAGCTTCTTCAAGAGCAGAAAGAGCAACAGAAACGGTCTCTAAGACTTCTTTCCATTCCTCTGTTTCTCTTACCTCGTCGTTAATCCAAAGCTGAAGGGAGTTATAACCACCATCACTTTTAGCCAACGGAGCCAGCTCATGCACAGTGGCCATAAGGTTGCCCATTGCTGCCATGGCTCGCTGAACTACGGCAGCAGAGCGCGTGAGAAGCCCGGTGAGCAGCGTAGAGTCCTCAAGGTTGGCAGCGCCCACCATAGCTGCGTGTATAGCGCCAGACTTGATGCCTCCAAGCATCTCAAAGCCGTTTCGCATCTCTTTGGCAGAGATTTCTACTGCCCACTGACGGCGAGCTTCAGCTTCAAAACCATGAGCCTCGTCAATTACCCAATGCCTGATAGGAGGCAGAATTTTACCGTCAGCAGCAACGTTTCTGAGCAACAGAGAGTGGTTGGTCACCACAACATCTGAAGATCCTGCACGTTTACGAGCTCCATGAACAAGCACTCGTGAGGGTAATAGGGACACTTGGAGCGCAGGCACTCTGCAGCCTTGATAGTTACCATCTCGCGTGGAACTGAACGCCAACGAATACCCAGCGCATCCAAGTCGCCGTCGGCTGACTGGCATGCGTACGCATAAATCACCGCAATTGCGGTCAGCATATCTGAGGCAACACTGTTGCTCGAGCGTCCTTCTTGGTCAATGAGCGTCAGTGGAAGCTCTTCAAGGGCAGCTCTATCAACACGATGCAGGCACGGATAGTGCTCGTACCCCTTTAAGCTGCAAAAACTCAACCCGCTAGGAAGCGCCTTCGCAAGCGCTGGAAGGTCGTGTGAAACAAGCTGGTCGGTCAGTGCGTTTGTCTTTGTAGCAATACCTACCGTAACATCGTTTTTCTGCGCAAAGAGCACCTCAGGCAGCAGATATGCAATTGACTTGCCAATGCCAGTTCCAGCTTCAAGCTCTCTGTGCGAAGAAGTGACCAGCGCATTTCTGATCTCAACGGACATGCTTACTTGTTCGCTGCGCGTCTCAAATTTGTCGTACATCTGTGAAACGACGCCCGGCTTAGCAAATGCCCGATGAATCTCGTCCTTAGAAATCGGCAGCATAGCAGGCGTCTCTGGGTCATCCGCATCCCTTCTCGCCTTCGCTTTTATGTCGGCAACAAGCTGACAGCGAATGTCCTTGAGCGAGAAGAACGTGCCCGAAATCTCCGCGTCTGCAAGCTCGGCTCCTGTTGTGTCTTCTTTTGCGACACCGCGCTGAACTGCTTCTTCTTCCTTCATTTGCGACAAATACGAGAAGATTGGCCTAAATGTCCACTCCACTCCATCGTGCATTGACGCCAATTTGGCGAGAAGCCCACGGGGCAGATTCATAAGCCCCAAAAGTAAGATGCGCCACATGCCGCAAAGGGCATCTACGTCGTCACTTGCACGGTGGGTAACCTTCATGGTGCCAAACGCTTCAGCCATGCTAGAAAGCTTATGCGAAGAAAGTCGAGGTAGAGCTATGCGTGAAAGCGACAGCGTATCAATCCAGGTATCAGAGACCGAAGTTCCACCAGGTACCCGTTCAATAAAGGTACGGTCAAAGGTAGCGTTATGTGCCAGAACTGGAAGTCCACCAACAAACTCTGCGAGGGCAGCAACAGCTTCTTTGCGCTTGGCGCACCCTTAACATCTTCGTCGGTGATCGAGGTCAGAACTGTAATTTCTTCGGGAATTGAGCACCCCGGGTCAACAAACGTCTGAAAGCGCTCCACAATCTCTCTGCCGCTCAATTTAGCAGCAGAAATCTCAATAAGAGAGCACTTCTTAAAGGACAGACCTGTTGTCTCAGTATCCAAAACAACAATGTCGTCCTCTAAGACGTCAAACGACTCATGCTCCGCCCTGTCTGCAAGCTCCAAATATTTTTTGCGAACCGCAGAGGGAGTACCTGGAAGAATGAGCTCTTCTAGTTTTTGTGTAGCGCTTTTAGTGCTGGCCATAACCTACAAATCTACTGACGATCCTCAAGCGCAAACTCAATAAAGCGAGTGCAGAGCTCAGGGAAATCAATGCCGCCGGTACGAGCAGAATCTGGCAGCAAAGAACGCGCGGTCATACCAGGAATGGTATTTGTCTCAAGCACCACTGGCACGCCGTCCTCCGTAACAATAAAGTCGCTACGAGAAACGCCACGGCAACCAAGTGCATTGTGAGCCTTAATTGCCAGCTCCTGAGCGCGTGCGTACACTGCAGGCTCAAGACGAGCAGGAATTACATGGTGCAGGGATGCGGGCTCGTATTTTGTCTTAATGCTGTAGAACTCATCGCCGGTAACAATCTCAACGATTGGTAGAGCGGTTGGGTTCTCATTACCAATAACAGGAACGGTAATCTCTGTTCCCGCTATGCTCTCTTCAATCAGAATGCGCTCACCCTGCTCACCTGCAAGTTCTAGTGCAGCAGGAAGCTCTTCTCGCGAAGTGACGCGTGTGACACCATAGCTGGAGCCGTTGCCAGAAGGCTTTACAAACATAGGGAGTCCAAGGTCCTCGATAAGCTTGTCTACCTGCTCATCTGTAAAGACGGTACCTGCAGGAACGTCAATTCCCTTAGGCGTTGGAACTCCTGCCTGCCTATACATAAGCTTTGACAGCTCTTTTTCAGTTCCCATAGCAGACGCAAGAACGCCAGAAAACGTGTAAGGAATGTGCAGAATCTCGAGAAGACCCTGGATGCAGCCATCCTCGCCAAAACGACCGTGCATAGCAACGTATACGACATCATAACCACCCTGAGCAAGGGTAACTACAAAGTCTTTTTCTGCAACATCAAGCAGGTCAACACTGGTAAAGCCAGCCTCTTTTAAGTGCTGCTGCACACTGCTTGCCAGACTCCATGGCAATCTCGTGCTCGTCTGACCAACCGCCTGAAACAACTGCTACATGAAGCTTTTTGAGCTCTTCACGTGTCATTTCCGCTCCTTCAGATAAGTCTCCCATAGGGTAAACTCTAGTAAACGTATTTCTTCTAAGATACCGCAGATAGCTTAGAAGAGTTGGAGAAGGACAAAAATGCAATCAAATAATACTCTTGACGGCACAAACACCACGGTTGACGGCGCAAACACCTCCGCGCCCGATTCTCGTCCACAGAAAGCTGCCGCTAAATCTGATCTCAGAAGCCTTTCATCAGAGCAAATTCTTGAGCTTGTTACCTCACTTGGCCAGCCAAAATTTCGCGCAAAACAGATTGAGGAGTGGATCTGGTCTAAAGGTGCCACCTCTTTTGATCAGATGAGCAATCTTCCAAAAACATTGCGAGAAGAACTGTCTAAGCAGGTAACTCTTGCTGGTGCTGAGCAGATTGTTCGTCAGGTTTCCGAAGATGGAAGCCGTAAATACTTGCTTCGCTACCCTGATGGCACGTCTGTTGAGTGCGTTGGTATGCCAAGCGGCAACAAGCTCTCTGTCTGCGCTTCCACGCAGGCGGGCTGTGCCATGGGCTGCGCTTTCTGCGCTACGGGCGCCGCTGGCCTCACTCGCTCCCTTTCTGCAAGCGAAATCTACGAGCAGGTTATGCATGTCCGTGACGACTTTGACGCCCGTGTTACCAGTGTTGTTCTCATGGGCCAGGGCGAGCCTTTCATGAACTACGACGCTACTCTTGCAGCCATGAGACGCCTCAACTCCCCCGATGGAGCTGGTATTGGTGCTCGCCATATTACGGTGTCTACCTGCGGTGTTATTCCAATGATTAAGCGTTTTGCCTCTGAGCCAGAGCAATTTACGCTTGCTGTTTCACTTCACTCTGCAGTTCAAAAGACACGCGATTCTCTTATGCCGGGAGTACGTAAGTACTCGCTCATTCACCTGTATGACATTATGGGAGAGTATGTCGATAAGACCGGCCGTCGTCCAACGTATGAATATGCGCTGATTAAGGGCGTTAATGATTCCGACAATGAGCTTGGTGCCCTCAGAGACTTCTGTCGAGGAACACTCTGCCACGTCAACATCATCCAGCTTAACGAGATTGAGGGCTCAAAATTCCATCCAACTTCCCCTGCTCGTGCTCAGGAGTTTGTGAACAGCCTTAACTCTGTTGGTGTTGAAGCAACTATTCGTCTTTCTCGTGGATCTGATATCGATGCAGCTTGCGGCCAACTTTTCCAGAAAAGAAACGCACGCTAAAGCGCTTATATAGACAGCGCTCATATAGATAGTTCCTACATAAAACTTATCATGCTTTTAAAGCAAAGAAGGGGCCCTCAGGGACCCCTTTCCTTTTAGTTCATATACAGAACATATGTTCTATTTGATTGCGTTTAACCATTCTCTTTCCACCCTAGCTTGGTGAGAAAGAATGTTTTTCGCGCTTTTCCTATTACCGCTACCTGAATAGTCATCAAGAATTGCATCGAGTGCTCTTCTTGACCTTCTCATTGCATGAAGAAAACTTTTCTGTGCTTCTTTAGTCAACAGAGTATGTTTAGCGAGAAAAGCTATTCCTAGCAACGAGACACTGGATATAATCGCAAACTTTATCTTCATTATGCTTCTTTAACGTTTGAGAGTTTTTCTACTAGAGCAGCAAGTTCATCCTCGTCATTGAATTCGATTTCAATCTTATTCTTGCCGCGGACATTTCGAACTTTTACTGGAGTATCCAGAGCAATCCTTAATTGCCTTGCTGCACGCTTATATGCCTGTGGGGTTGGCTGTCTTTTTGGTTTCTCAACATTTGTGACAGAAAATAGTGGAGCAAGATTTTCTGTCTGACGGACCGACAAGTTCTCTTCAACTACTTTCTGGGCAAGCTTAATTCTTCCTTCTTTTCCGCTTACGGCAAGAATTGCACGAGCATGTCCAGCACTAATACGTCCCTCCGCCATCAAAGTTTGAACTTCTGTTGGAAGGTCTAGAAGACGAAGAGTATTTGTGATTGCGGATCTAGACTTGGACAAAACCTTTGCCAAATCGTCTTGGGTTAAGTTCTCTTGTTTGATTAACTGCTTATAGCCTTGAGCTTCTTCAATAGGACTTAAGTCAGATCTCTGTAGATTCTCAATCAGAGCTAATTTAAATACTTCCTCATCGGAAATTGCCTTAATTACTACAGGAACTTCCTCTAATTGTGCAAGCTTTGCAGCCTGGAAGCGTCTCTCACCAGCAACAATCTCATAGTGATCGCCTTTCTCGCGAACAAGAAGCGGCTGGAGAATACCGTTTTGCTTAATAGAATCACTGAGTTCAGCGAGTTCAGCTTCATCAAAACGTTTACGAGGCTGATCTTTATTTGGCTTAATCTTCTTTAGTGGAAGTGTTGTAGCTTCTTTTTTATTACCGACCTCTGCATCTACCTCGCTAAAGAGAGAGTTGAGGCCCTTACCAAGTCCTGATTTTTTAACCACGACGATTCACTTCCTTTGCAAGTTTGTTGTATGCAAGTGCGCCCATACTGATTCGGGCATACATGGTTACCGGCAAACCATGACTTGGTGCTTCTGCGATTTTGACATTTCTTGGAATAAGCGTCTTAAATACTTTGTTACCAAAGTAATTTGAAACCTCAGTTACAACCTGCTTAGATAGGGAAGTTCTGCTATCAAACATGGTCATTACTACACCAAAGATATCAAGATCCGGATTGAGCTGTTTTTGAACCATCTTCATTGATTCAACGATCTTAGTTACGCCCTCTAGTGCATAATATTCGCACTGAATTGGGATAAGAATGCTGTTTGCTGCGACTAAAGCATTAATTGTTAAAAGACCTAGTGATGGTGGGCAATCAATCAAAATGTAGTCAAAATAGTCTTTAACCTGGTCAATTGCCTGCTTTAATATGTTTTCTCTTGATTCCACGGAAACGAGTTCAATTTCTGCACCAGCAAGTTGAATAGTAGCAGGAGCAATAGTCACGTACTTTTGAACTGTTTGTTGTAATACGTCTTCAAGCGGTGTTTCGTTGAGGATTACATCATAGATATCAGCTTCAAGTTCCTCTTTATCAATTCCAAATCCGCTTGTTGCATTACCTTGTGGATCAAAAATCGATAATTAAAACCTTCTTTTTTGTTTCTCCTAGCGCTGCTGCGAGATTAATTACGGTAGTTGATTTTCCAACTCCGCCTTTTTGATTAATTACAGCAAGTACTTTAGGATCTCTATCTTGAAATCCCCTCGAAAGGTCTTTGTAGCTCATTTATCCTCCGTTTGACCAAGTTTATTTAATAATACAGAATGTTTCACGTGAAACATTCCACAATTAGTCTCTTCTTGCAACAAACGGATTTGATTTAGCCATTCCTGTTTTTTTCTCGGTAGTTTAATTTTTGCTTTTTGAAACTTTTTTTATAAATAAGAATTTCACGATGACCAAGATCGTTTGGTAATTCAAATGTTTCACGTGAAACATTTTCGTACCCAAAAATTTTGGCTGCCTGAGAGGCGTCCTGAAGCTCTATCTCATCGACATTGGCCTTCATTACTATGAGAGTACCTTGTGGAGCTAAGAAAGGCTCTGCGTACTCCAAAAGAATATTTGTCTTTGCAACGGCTCTGAAAGTAACAAAATCAAACTTCTGTTTATAGTCGTTTGGAATTTCTTCAGCACGAAGCTTTTCAGCTTTTACTCTCTCACCAAGACCAATCTCATCAATCATTGACTGTACGGCATTGATCTTTTTTTCCAATAGAATCAACCAGCAATGTTTTGTTATCGCTCATGATTGCAAGAGGCAGTCCAGGGAAGCCTCCACCGGTACCAATATCAATATAGTTTTGAGCTCCAGATATAAACTCATTACATACTTTGAGTGGTAATAGAGAATCAAGTATATGAAGAACCAGAGCGTCATCAATTGAAGTGATTCTTGTGAGATTAAGGTTTTTATTAATCTCGATGAGCAATTCAATGTGCTTGAGGAGTTGTCTTCTTTGGGTTTCAGTTGAATCGATTCCATAGGTAAGGAGAAGTTCCTTAAGTACATTCTCTTTTGAATCGAATAACGATTTCTCTGATTCAGACATTGCTTCTCCTGTGACAAAACTTCTTGTAACAAGAAGAATTGTCACAAAAAAAGAGGAAGGCGTAAACCTTCCTCATCAAATTAGTAAAGCTTGTTGAAAATTCTTAGCCGTTAATAGCTGTAACAACAACGCGGCGGTATGGATCATCGCCCTCAGAGTGTGTTGTAACTTCAAGATTATCTCGAAGTGCAATGTGAATGATACGGCGCTCATAACCACTCATTGGAGCAAGAGAAACCTTACCAGTCTTCTTAGCACGAGAAGCAGCAGAGAGTGCCATCTCCTGAAGCTTATTGCGACGACGGCTCTTATAGCTTTCAACATCAACAGATACTGGATAGTGGAAGTGAAGCTTAGCGCTCATCAAAGACGAAAGAACCATCTGAAGAGCCTCAAGCGTATTGCCGTGACGACCAATAAGAATTGCAAGATCTCCACCGGTTACGTCAAGAATGAGCTCACCGTCTTCTCCATCGTACTCATCAATTGCACAGCTATTCTCGCCAAAGAACGAGAGGAGCTCTCTTAGATAGAAGACAGCAGTATCAGCAATCTTATTCATCTCAGCATCAGTAAGCTGAATTCCAGCTTCAAAGTGCTCTCGAATTGAAGCAAACTCGTCTTGTGAATCAACGACAGGAGACTCATTAAGAGCGTTTGGCTCAGAAACGAAAGTCTCATCCTCCATGTCGTCCTCCAGTCAATATAAAAAGTTTAACTATTAATCTACGGTAACAAATTTGTAAACAAAAGTTATTTTGTTTAAGACCAGATACTAGGCCTTTTTGTGAGGGCGTGGCTTCTTTTCTTTTCTAACCACGTCTACCTCGATTGGCTTATTAGCCATCTGAGCCTGAGCCTTGAGCTTCTCTTTTTCCATAATGCGCTTGGTAATAAGCTGCTGCTGGGCAAGCTGCCAAATACCAGAAGTGACGTAGTAGAGAAGAACAGCTGCTGGCACAGTCCAACCAAACCAGAGCATCATGAGGGTCATCATGCCGCCCATCATGTACTGCTGGGTACGCTGCTCGCCGGAGCTTGTACGAGCATTTACTGCCATGGAAAGGAAGGTAGTAAGGCCAAACAGAAGAACAAAAATCATGTAAGGGATAGCGGTAACAAAGCCATCAACAGCAAAAATGTCGGATGTTGCACGCGCAATAGAAGGAAGAATGTTGTAGAAGCGGGAGTCTACTGGAACCATCTTTGCAACGGTAAAGAGTGCAATAAAGATAGGGGACTGTAAAGCAGTGGTAGACAACCACCAAGAGGATTGAAGTTGATTTCTGCGTAAAGTTTACGCATCTCTTCATTCTGTCTTACAGGATCATCGGCATAACGCTCCTGGATTTCTTTGAGCTTAGGCTGAACAACACTCATGCGAGCCATAGAGGCTGTCTGCTTGTTGGTCATTGGAACCAGGATAATACGGATGATGATGGTAAGCAGGATAACTGCCATACCCCAGTCTCCCGAGAATGATTGAAGTCCCGCTAAGACTGTGTATAGAAAGTTAACAATCCAATCCCACATATTTCCTCCGGTGCGTTCCTTTACGGAACGGGATCGTATCCTCCCTTATGAAAAGGGTGACAGCGAGCAATACGCTTAAGAGCAAGCCAACTTCCCTTTTTAACACCGTACTTTTGTATAGCTTGAACTGCATATTCAGAACAAGTAGGCCGGTAAATACAGTGCGGCTTAAAAAGGGGAGAGATGTTTCTTTGATAGAAACGAATAGCACCTAGGAACAAGTTTGCGGGAAAAGAACCTTGTCTTTTCTCGCTCATTTGACCCCTGTCTTTCTTAACAAAGCATCCAAAGAAACACTTATATCAGCAGGATTAGTGCTGTGTGTATCTTTAGTCGCAAAGAGAATAATGCCGTATCCCTCAACAGGTAAACCGCTCTTTCGAGCTGCTTCGCGTCAAAACGCGTTTACACCTGTTTCTAAATACGGCGTTACCTAGTCTTTTTGGAGCTACAAAGGCTACCTCGGAAGGATGTGCCTCAGTGGATGGTGCTACTCGTATACGAAGAACAGAACTTTGAGCCCTCTTCCCCGCAGAGAAGACCCTTTCAAACTCTGAACGAGATTTAATGGTCTTCACAGAAACATTCCTTAGACAGTGAGGCGCTTACGGCCCTTAAGGCGACGACGAGCGAGAACGGCACGACCATTCTTAGTTGCCATACGTGCACGGAAACCGTGGGTAGTTGCGCGCTTGCGCTTATTTGGCTGGTAGGTACGCTTCATAGCTATTTCCTCCCGAACGGGTACAGTATCGATTAAAAAGCCTACAGATTGTACTCGCGTTTATGGGTACCTGTCAAATTTCTACGCAAATACCTCAACTTTTTCTCTTTTTTATTCAAAAAACTTAGCGAGAAAACCTTTCATCTTGAAAATTTCACTTGTGATACATGAAGAAATTTGTTGAAAGGAATATTTCTGTAAGCTGAAATATGTCCGTTAAATGCTACTATCATTCAGTACGTCTTTCACAAAGATACAAAGTTATCTACAGATGTTTAACACTTGTTGAAAACTTTCATTCACTGTGAAAGAAAACGAAAAATTTTCTTCATTTGTTTAACAATTGTTGAAAAGGAGGTGTCATGGCAAGAGATTTCTTTCCTTTTGTTGACGAAAACACCAACCAGAATGAAAAAGATGCTGGTTCTGATAACTCTCTCACCGTCCGCTATGCTGCACGTATTGCAGTGTATGACGATAAAGCCGCAGCACCTCGCGTTGTTCTTGTAGAACCTAAAGATGTTCGTTCTTATCTTGACGAGATTGCAGCGACAGTTAACCAGCTTGCTCACGAGCAGGGTGGAAAAATTCCTTTTATGGTTATGCGCGAGATTGTGGAGAATTTCATTCATGCTCGCTTTGTAGCACCCACAATCTCAATTATGGACAACGGAAATACCATTAGGTTTTCAGATCAAGGACCTGGTATTAAAGAGAAAAACCGAGCTCTTGAGTTTGGTACCTCTTCTGCAACGGAAGAAATGAAATCGTTTATTAGAGGCGTTGGTTTTGGTCTTCCTTATGCTCAGCAATATATGGTTGAGAAGGGTGGAAGCCTTACCCTTGAAGACAATATCTCTGGCGGCACAATTGTTACTTTATCAACACGCCGCTCTAAAGATGCTCATATTCAGACACTTCCAACTCAAGAAGAAGCTGAAGAATTGCCTGTTAATCAGAATCAGCAGGCAATTTCACATACCCCACAAGCAGTATCTCAACAGGTATCTGCACAACCAGCTGCACAACTTCCTAATCTGGTATTAACAGATCGAGCAAAACAAGTTCTTCAGTATCTCTCTGAACATGAATGGGTTGGAGCAACAGAACTCACTAGTGCCTTTGGTCTTTCTACACCAACCTGGTCAAGAGAATTAAAATCGCTGGTAAACATAGGAATAATTGGAAAAGTTGGGCAAAAATATAAGCTCACCACTATTGGAGAAACCCTCCTTTCATAGAGTTTCTCAACATTATTCGCTGAAAGTTATCAACATTCCTCTATACTAGGTGTCCCAATTTTCAACATTTTGATTGGACACGTATGGATGCATCAATTGATTCAGACGCAGTAGCTCTGTGGCAAGACGCAATTGACCTTTTGGTTGAAGAGAATCAGCCAGAGGCTTTTATCGCCATGTTAAGAACCTGCACTCCAATTAAAGTTGAAGATAATACGCTCTGTGCTGAGACTTCAATGCGCTTGGCATATAACCGTATCCTTAAAAACCTACCAATTGTTGAGAGATGTCTCTCGGCTGCGGCTTTTGAAGACATTATCTTGAGTCTTACGCTTACAAAGTCTTCTACGCCTGTCACTACAACTTCTACGATGACTCCTCAGGAGTTTAACGCTTGGAAGCAGAAAACTGCTCCTATACAGGCTGTTGTTCCAGAACAGATTCAAGATTTTGAATCCCCGGAACAGAGCCTTGAAGAATTAAAACAGCAGACGTTAAAGAGACGTAAGAGTAATCCTCTTTATGAGGAGACGTCCTTCAATTCAAACCTCACGTTTGATCGCTTTGTTGTTGGTGATGAGAATGAGCTTGCTCATCAGCATGCTTTAAACGTTGCAAACGACGCAAAAGGCAAGGCAAATCCACTCTTTATTTACGGTGCAAGTGGACTTGGAAAAACTCACCTTCTGCGAGCTGTTCAAAACTACATCAACGCTGAAGACATCGAGCGCGTTTGTGTTTACAAAGACGCAGATGCCTTTGTTGATGACTACGTAAATGCAGTTCGTAAAAATGCCTCAGGAAATGCTGCAACAGAGCTGAGTAATAACTACCAAAACATTGACGTTCTTATCATCGATGATGTCCAAAAACTTGCTGGTAAAGCGGGTACCATCAACTTCTTCTTCAATATTTTTAATTCACTTATTGATAGAGGCAAGCAGATTATTCTTGCAGCCGATAGAACACCTGCTCAGCTTGGTATGGGCTCTGACGGTTTTGATGATCGTATTACTTCTCGTATGAGTGGTGGCATTGTTATTGGCATTGAGTCTCCAAGTTACGAGATGAAGCTCAATCTTATTCACGTCTTCTGCGACCGCGCTTTTAAAGAGAGAAATTCTTCTCTTTCTGCTGATGATATGCCAGAAGACATCCGTCGCTATATGGCTGACAAAGCCGGACAAAGTATTAGAACGCTTGAAGGCTTCTGTAATCGTTGCGTCACCGGACAAATCAAAGCAAAAGAGTCCGGTAAAAACATTAAGCAAGAAGAGATTGATAAGATTGCAGATACTCTTTGGCGCCGCGTTTCAAAGACCGTAAATATCGAGAAGGTCCAAGAGGTTGTAGAGAACGTCTATGGCATTAGTCATCGCGATATTGTTGGTAACAAGAGAAATAAAGAAATTGCAGAGCCACGTCATGTTGCGATTTATCTTGCTCACGATCTTTGCCAATACACGCTGGTAAATATTGGTAAGCATTTTGGTGGAAGAAAACACGCAACCATTTTGCACAGTATTGAGGTAATTGAAGAGAGGATCAAAGAAGATAAAAGCTTCTATGATCAAATTTCTCAACTCAAGAAGACTATCCTTGAACAAAGTTAGTGTTTAAAACCTGTTCGTAAGATGTCAACTGATGAAGAGAAGTAATGGTTTGTTGTTGAGAGTTTAAGAGAGGGAGTTTTACTTTGTTTATGAATGTCAAAAATAAGCAAACAAATCTGACCTCTAGAAACATATTTCTACCTCTAGAAATGTAAAGCTTTCTTCTTTTCAACATAGCTTATTATTACTACGATATTTTTTTATTCTTATCTAAGAAATAATAGAAAGGGTCGTCATGAAATTTACCGTAAGTCAATCCGCTCTCCAGACGGCACTTGATATTGTTTCTAAAGGCATTGGTTCTAATACAACACTTCCAATTCTCTCTGGTATTTATCTCAAAGTTTTTAATGGCATGCTTGAGCTACAGTCCAGTGACTTAACTATCTCTATTAAGCATCAGATTGCAGCAAATGTAGAAGAAGAGGGAGAGACAGTTGTTTCTGGAAAGGTTATCCAGAACATTGTTAAGAACCTTCCTGATGCAGCAATTACTTTTGAAGGTGGAGAGCGTACGCTTTCTGTAACATGCCAGCGCTCGTCTTTTAGACTTAATACTCTTTCTGCGCACGATTGGGCACAGTTCCCAGAGTTTGATCTTGAGAAGACCTGTGAGCTTCCAAGCCAACTTCTATCAACTATGGTTGATAAAGTTTATCGTGTAACTTCAAAGGAAGCTTCTCGTCCTATTCTTCAGGGAATTTCTCTTACTGTTGAAGACAATACTATTCGCCTTGTTGCAACCGACTCATTCCGTCTTGCTGTTTGTGATTCCAATACAGATACGCCAGCAGGTGAATCTTTTAGTGCAATTATTTCTGGTGAAGTTTTCCATGACGTTCTTTCCATGCGAAGCATGACTGAGAAGGTCCTAATTGGTACTACAGACAACCAGGTAGTCTTCCAGTTTGGAAATACTACTCACATTTCTCGTAAGATTGAAGGTCATTTCCCAGACTATAAACAGCTTCTTCCAACGTCTTGCACGGCTTCAGTTGATATTAATGTTGAGGATTTCTCCGCAGCTTTGAAGCGTGTCTCTGTTATTGCACTAGCAAATCCTTCAGTTCGTTTTGATGTTGACGCCGATGGTAAAGAAGTTAAGCTCTCTGCATCCTCACCAGATCAGGGTGAGTCTTCCGAGCATATTGAAGCTCAGATTGAGGGAGATTCCCTTTCTATTGCTTTGAATTATCACTATGTCTTTGATTGTGTAAATGCTGCTCCTTCTAAGGATCTTCTGCGCCTTGAGCTACAAGGTCCTTCTCAGCCAGCTATTTTCAAATCAAACGGCAAGGTTAACTACTTGTATCTTCTGATGCCTGTTCGCCTCTAATTTGATAGGGGTTGTGTGGGACTTAAAGTTGAACATGTTTCGCTATATAACTTTCGTTGTTTTTCTTCGAAAGAGATAGATTTATCTGCACAAACTACTATTTTTGTAGGAAAGAACGCTGCAGGTAAGACAAATACTGTTGAAGCACTACAACTCCTTACTGCTGGATATTCATTTAGAAAGCCCACACCATCACAGCTCCTTCTTACAGGTACTTCTGAGGCAAAGATAGAGATTTCTCTTACAGGAGATGGAAGAAAACTAGAAAATACCTGCACCATTACAGAAAGACGTCGTCAATTTTCAAAGAATGGCAAGAAATGTCAGGCTGCAGATATTTCTGGAACACTGATGTCGGTACTTTTTAATCCCGATGACCTTTCAATGATTAAAGGTGGTGCATCGTATCGCCGAGAAGAATTTGATGACTTTGGTCGCCAGGCAAATAAAAGCTACTTCAAGGTTTTCTCGGCATATACCAAGACAGTTGAGCAAAGAAATAAGTTGCTTAAATCTGATTGGCCAGATGAAAACTTGCTTGATGCGTGGGATCTTTCTCTTGCAAGAGGAGGGGCTACGCTTCTTCATGCACGAATTCATTTGTTTGATCGCCTGGCAAAGAAGACATGTGAGATCTACCAGGAAACTCTCTGGTGGAGAACACCTAGAAATGAACTATATTTCTTCAATTGGAGAGGTATCTCTTGAAGCTTCTAGAGAAGAAATTGCTGATCAATTTTTGAAGGCTTTAAGTAAAGCTCGCACGGATGATATTCGTCGTCAGCAAAGTACAAAAGGACCTCATCGAGACGACGTTGAGTTTTTAATTGAGGGTAAAGACGCTAGAAATTTTGGTTCTCAAGGTCAGATCAGAACTGTCGTTTTAGCACTTAAGATGGCAGAAGTTCTCCTTTCAGAAGAAATACTTGGCGAGAAACCCTTGCTGCTTTTAGATGATGTTATGAGTGAGCTTGATGAAGACCGCAGAAAAGCCATCATGGAATTTGCATTCCATGACATTCAAACGGTAATTACCACTACAAACCTTGGGTATTTCTCTGAAGAGGTTTTAAAAAAAGCGCAGATAGTTAGGTTTAGCGATGAATAATCAACAAGAAATACCTGCGCGCGGTGGCAATGAAAATGCAAAAGATTTAATGAGTTCTCTGCTTGGAACCTTCAGAGATTCTAAGAGCATGTCAAAAAATCGTCGTGCCTATCTTGCGTGGGTTGAAGCAAATGGTGAAAGAGAGACAGAACATACAACCGGCGTATTTGTCAGAGAAGTAGTTGGTAGAGAGTATCCTGTACTTACAGTTTATGTAGATAATCGTATGTGTATGATTGATTTTCTTGCACAAAGAGAAATTTATAGAGCCAGGCTCTCAGAGCAAGGTCTGGAGTTTTCAGACCTTGAATTTAAGCTGGACAAATACAACAGACATGCTGATAAAGAAGCTACCTCTTCAGAAAAGCAAGCACAGGGCCAAAAAGAAGAGAAAAAAGATCTTCCAGAACTCACACCAGAAGAGAAATTACAAATTTCTGAGTTAGTTTCTGGACTTTCTGAGCCACTCAAGTCAACGGCTTATAAAGCGATTGAAGCAAGTTTTAGACAAAAAAAGAGTCTTTAGTCTAATCTGTCACTAATCTGTCCTTAAATCTCTTTACAGAGCCTCTCAGATACACAATATTACTGTTTAAACAATGAAATTTCTCTGTGCCGAGTTGATTTTGGCGATTTCATAGTAAAATACGTATATCATTCCGCTCACAATTGAAGAGAGGACTTACGTGGCAAAAGAAAATAAGTATGACGGTACAGAGATTAAGATTCTTGAAGGCCTTGAGGCGGTTCGTAAGCGCCCAGGTATGTATATTGGTACAACTTCAGCTTCTGGTCTGCACCATCTTGTTTGGGAGATTGTAGATAACTCAGTCGATGAGGCAATGGCTGGTTATTGCTCCAAAATCAAGGTTACCGTTCATCCTGATAACTCAATTTCTGTTGAAGATAATGGTCGTGGTATTCCTGTAGACCTTCATCCCCAGAAAAAAATTCCAACTCTTGAGGTTGTTCTTACTATCCTTCATGCAGGTGGTAAGTTTGATAACAACGCTTATAAAGTTTCTGGTGGTCTTCATGGCGTTGGTGTCTCTGTTGTAAACGCACTTTCAAAGAAGCTTGTTGCACAGGTTAAGCGCGATGGCAAAATCTACGAGATGGTCTTCGAGCGCGGTAAAACCGTTCAGAAGATGAAGGAAATTGGTACTTCAAAATCTAACGGAACTACCATTACCTTCTGGCCAGACGACATGATTTTTGAGACCACTACGTATAACTTTGATACGCTTCGTGATCGCCTGCAGGAGACCGCATTTCTTAACAAGAACCTTAAAATTACTCTTGTTGATGAGCGTGAGCTTACTCCTCGTCAGGTTGACTTCCAGTACGCGGGCGGCATCATTGACTTTGTTAAGTACCTTAATGACGAGAAAACCGTCTTACCAGGACTTTCTCGCCCTATCTATATTGAAGGTAAGTCAGACCCTGATGCTCCAATGTCTCAGATGGGTGAGGTTGAGGTAGCTATTCAGTGGAATACTGAATTCAGTGATAGAACTCTTTCTTTTGCTAACGATATTTTTACTGAGGAAGGCGGAATGCACCTTGAGGGCTTCCGTACTGCTCTTACTAAAGTAATAAATGATTACGGCACCAGGCAGGGAATTCTTAAAGAGAAAGATCCTAAGCTTGAGGGTGGCGATATTCGTGAGGGTTTAACTGCAGTTATTTCAGTTAAACTTCCAGATCCTCAGTTTGAAGGTCAGACAAAGGCAAAGCTTGGTAGTTCTTACATGAGAACTCTTACCAACAAGATTGTTACTCAGGGTCTCTCAGAGTACCTGGAAGAGCATCCTAACCAGGCAAAAGAGATTCTCAAGAAAGCATCTCAGGCTGCAAAAGGCCGTCTTGCTGCTCGTAAAGCTCGTGAAGCAACACGCCGCAAGGGACTTCTTGAGTCTGCTGCTCTTCCTGGAAAGCTTGCAGACTGCTCTGTACGTGATGCAGAAATGACCGAGCTCTTCATCGTCGAGGGTGACTCCGCAGGTGGTTCTGCAAAGATGGCACGTGACCGTTCTATCCAAGCAGTTCTTCCACTTCGCGGAAAGATTTTGAACGTTGAGCGCGTACAGGCTCACCGTGCACTTTCTTCTGACACTATTACTTCGCTGATTACCGCTATTGGTACTGGTGTTGGAGATGAATTTAATATTGAGAAGGCCCGTTATCACAAGATTGTTATCATGACCGATGCTGATGTTGACGGCTCTCACATTAGAATTCTTCTGCTTACCTTCTTCTATCGTTACATGAAGCCAATGATTGACGCAGGTTATATCTACGTTGCTCAGCCTCCTCTGTATCAGATTAAGCCAAAGGGTAAAAAGAACGGTAAATACATCTATACCGATGAAGAACTTGCTCTAGAGACAAGAAGTTTGAGGACAACACCAAGTTCACCATTCAGCGTTATAAGGGTCTTGGTGAGATGGACCCAGAGCAGCTTTGGGCAACCACTATGGAGCCAAAGAACCGTATTCTTCTCAAAGTAACCATCGATGACGCTCTTGCCGCTGATCGTGCAGTCTCTGACCTTATGGGCAACCAGGTTGAGAAGCGTAAAGACTTCATCCAAACACACGCAAAAGACGTCCGCTTCCTGGACATTTAATGGTTTCTCGCTAAATCATTAGACAGAAAATGAAAGGGTAACTTGTGGCAGACGATAAAAATATGAACGATGATCTTTTTGGTGCAGACGAGGATCAAGACCTTGATGCACAAAACGATATGGATGAAGAATACGAAGATGACGAGGTAGAAGAAGACTCTGACGAGTTTGACCCAGAGACTGGGGAAAATCTAATAACGGGAGAAACTTCACACATTATCTCTGATGAGGCTGGTACTCGTCTTGACCTCTCAGACATTCACGGTGGCACGCTTAAGCCAACCGATTTGTCCTCAGAGATGAAGACTTCCTTCCTCGAGTATTCCATGTCCGTTATTGTTGCTCGTGCACTTCCAGATGTTCGAGACGGCCTCAAGCCTGTTCACCGCCGTATTTGTACGCAATGAGCGAGGCTGGCATTACGCCAAACCGTCCACATAAGAAGTCTGCATGGGCAGTCGGCGAAGTCATGGGTAAGTACCACCCACACGGCGATTCTGCTATTTATGACTCCATGGTCCGTATGTCTCAGGATTTCTCGATGAGACTTCCTCTGATTGATGGTCACGGAAACTTTGGTTCTATCGACGGTGATCCACCAGCAGCAATGCGTTATACCGAGGCACGTCTTACCAGAAGTGCTATGGAGATGCTGGCAGAGCTTAACAAAAACACCGTTGATCTTCAGTCAAACTATGATGAGTCTCTGACAGAGCCAGCTGTTCTTCCTGCTCGTTTCCCAAATCTTTTGGTTAACGGTTCTTCAGGTATTGCAGTTGGTATGGCCACCAACATTCCTCCTCACAACCTTGGTGAGGTTACTAACGCTGTCTGCATGATGATTGAGAACCCTGACGTTACCACTGAGGAGCTCATGACCGTTCTACCTGGTCCTGACTTCCCAACAGGTGGCATCATCATGGGCACTCAGGGTATCAAGGATGCTTATGAGACTGGACGCGGATCTATCACCGTCCGCGCTAAGGTTCACGTTGAGCAGGTAAAGAGTGGTCGCCAGCGCCTTGTTGTTACCGAGATTCCTTACCAGGTTAACAAGGGTCTTCTCCAGGAAAAAATTGCTCAGGCAGTCAACGAGAAGAAAATCGAAGGCATCTCTGACATGCGAGACGAGTCCAACCGTAAGGGTATGCGTATCGTCTTGGATCTCAAACGTGATGCTGTTCCACAGGTTGTTCTGAATAACCTGTACAAAAAGACTCAGCTTCAGTCCAACTTTGGCATCATTGACCTGGCCTTGGTTGACGGTGTTCCTCGTACCCTTTCTCTTCGCGAGATTCTTCGCCACTACATTGATCACCAGATTGATGTCGTACGCCGTCGTACTGAGTTTGACCTGGATAAGGCGCAGAAGCGCGTTCACATTTTGGAAGGTCTTCTGACCGCAGTTGACAACATTGACGAAATCGTCCACATCATCCGCAGTTCGCAAGATGATACCGAGGCAAAGAAGCGCATGAACGAGCGCTTTGGCCTGGATGAGATTCAGGGCGAAGCAATTCTTCAGATGCGTCTGCGTCGTCTTACCGGCCTGGCACGTCAGGATCTTGTTGACGAGATTTCCCAGCTCAGGCTTGATATTGCCTACTACGAGGATCTTCTCGCCCACGAGGAAAAGATTCTGGCAGTTATCGCTGATGAGCTCCGTGAGATTTCCAACCGCTACGCCGACAAGCGCCGCACACAAATCTCTGACCAGGACATTCAGAACCTGGACGTTGAGGATCTTATCGCTGAAGAGGATATGGTTGTCACCGTCACTCACGCAGGTTACGTAAAGCGCGTTCCTGTTGAGATTTATCGCTCTCAGAAGCGCGGCGGCAAGGGTGTTCAGGGTGTCTCTCTCAAAGAGAACGACTTTGTCGAGAATCTCTTTGTTGCTTCTACCCATGATTACGTGCTGTTCTTTACCAACTTTGGTAAGGTGTACCGCCTCAAGGTCCACGAGCTTCCTGTTGGTAACAGAACTACTAAGGGTAGCGCCATCATCAACGTCATCGAGACGCTTGCAGAGGGCGAGAAGGTCAAGGCAGTTATTACTACCCGCGACTTCCCAGAAGACAACTACCTGATGTTTGCTACCAAGCAGGGTATGGTCAAGAAGACAGCAATGTCTGAGTACGACCGCACCCGCAAGGACGGCCTCATTGCAATCAACCTCAAGGACGGCGACGAGCTTGTTAACGTCCGCCGCGTCCACCCAGGTGACAAGGTTGTTCTGTGCTCCTCTGACGGCAAGGCAATCCTGTTTGACGAGGCTGAGGCAAGAAGCATGGGCCGTGGCACCTCGGGCGTCCGTGGTATTACGCTCAAGGGCGATGCCACTATGCTTGGCATGGAGATTACCAACGGCAATGGCGACCTCTTCGTTATTACCGAGAAGGGCTACGGAAAGCGCACCGCAATTTCAGAGTACCCAGTCCACAAGCGTGGTGGCCAGGGCGTCTTTACCATCACAATGACGGAGAAGAAGGGTAACCTGGTTGCCTGCCGCGTTGTTGGTCCTCAGCACGAGATTATGATCATGTCCGAGGAGGGCGTTGTAATCCGCGTCAAGGCTGGCGATATCTCCAAGCTTGGCCGCTCAACTCAGGGCGTCAAGGTTATGAACCTCTCTGGTAGCGACGTTGTTTCTGCAGTTGCTCGTATGGTTGCCAACAAAAAGAAGGCTCCTAAGCACGCAGAGAACCAAGGTATGCTTGATCTGATGGCAGCAGGTGCTCGCGATGCTGATGAGGCTGAGTCCGTTGACCTTGGAGATGAAGAGGAAGTACTGGACGATTCACTGCTGGATGATGACGAATAAGCATTTCAGCTATACGTAATTTGAAGAGCTCAAGGGGTAATTCCCTTGGGCTCTTTTCGTTTATCGAGAAAATCAGCGCGCTAACGGTAATGATTTTTTATATAAAAGATGAGTCAATTGTTTAAAAGTAAGCCATAGAGCAGGATTTATGAGAAATCCTCAGGGGAGACGTCCTCAATAAACTGGCGGAATTCCTCAAGCTCTTGGGCCTGAACGTCCTTCTCGACATCAGTAAAGTCTGGAGCAGCAGCAATTTCTAGAACGCTCTCGTCTGCAAAGATGGGAGCGTTTGTTCTGACTGCCAGCGCAATTGCGTCGGATGGGCGAGCGTCCACGTAAATATGCTCTCCCTCTTTGGAGATAAGCTCAATTTGCGAGAAAAACGTGGTGCCGCGGACACCAACAATGCGTACACTTTTGATATCTGCATCCAAAGAATCAAGAACGGAGCGGAGAAGGTCATGCGTTAGAGGTCTCTCGGTAGATTCTTGATCAATGCCAAGACTAATAGCAGATGCCTCAATGTTGCCAATCTTGATAGGAAGACTTAAAGAAGAGACGCCGCGTGGGTCATGAAGACGCAGAACAATTACGGAAGAGATGGGTCCTCCTCCGACAACAACTGTCTGTATGTCCATACGCTTCAGTGACACAAACACTCCAAATAGCACGTCTTTTATCAATCTTTGGGCAGATAGTCTACGACTTTCTGTTCTCATTTCATACCCAGTTTCAAGAAAGTTTAAAACAAAACAAAAAAAGTGTTGACCTATGAGAATTATGGAGGTATTATTTTTCCCTGCGTTGGGCCTGTAGCTCAGTTGGTCAGAGCGTCCGGCTGATAACCGGGAGGTCACAAGTTCAAACCTTGTCAGGCCCACCACTTTATGTGACAATAGTCACCCCAACGTTAGCCGAGTCGCCGTTGGGGTGATTATTAAAACCTTCTGGGCCCAACCAGAAGTCAGTACGGGGAATTAGCTCAGCTGGGAGAGCGCGGGCTTTGCAAGCCTGAGGTCAGGGGTTCGATCCCCCTATTCTCCACCAAATGTTCAAGGCCAGGGATTTTCTCCCTGGCCTTTTTGCATAGCCGCAAAAATATACCGATAGCCGCCAATATCAGCCACTTATCGAATAGTTGAAATATTTTCGAAAAAGTTTGAGTACGATTTACTCAGGAGTATGTTCTTTTCATTGGCACTGTGGGTAACCACAAGGAGAGAAAAGAGTTCTTATGTTAAACCTTACTCGTCGAAACTTTTTTGGTGTCAGTGCAGTTGTAGCAGGTTTGGGTATCACCGCCTGTAAAAAGTCTGATTCTGATACTGGCGAGAAAAAAGAATCTGACACCAACTCTACTGATGCTGTTGGTGCACCAGAAGAGCTGGTAAAGGCAGCAAAAGAAGAGGGTAAGCTGATTGTTTATGGCTCTTGTGAGGAAGAGTACCTAAACGCAGTTTGTGCAAACTTCAAGAGTCTGTATGGCATTGATGTTCAGGCACAGCGTCTCTCAACTGGAGAAGTTGCTGCAAAGATTGAGGAAGAGAACGGTCATCCATCAGCTGATGTTTGGTTTGGCGGAACAACCGATCCTTACAATGTCACTTCTTCAAAGGGTCTTCTTGAGCAGTATGAGCCAAGAATGCATCACATCTTATTTCCGATAAGTTCAAGAGTACCAACAAAGACTGGTACGGAATTTATAAGGGCATTCTGGGCATTCTGTACGATAAGGATGAGCTTCAGCGCCTTAAGCTTGATGTTCCTCAGGATTACAAAGATCTTATCGATCCTAAATACAAGGGTCTTATTTGGTCTTCTAACTACAACACCGCCGGTACTGCAAAGCTGATCATCAACACCGTTATTCAGAAGTACGGTCACGATCAGGGCATTCAGTATCTTGTTGACCTTGATAAGAACATTGCTCAGTACACCAAGAGTGGTTCTGGTCCTTCCAAGGCTATCGGAACAGGCGAGTGCACCATCGGAATTGGTATGCTCCACGACGGCATTTATCAGATTGTTGACCAAGAGCATGAGAATGTTGGTCTTCAGATTCCAAGCTCTGGTGCATCATATGAGGTTGGCGCAACTGCAATCTTCAAGGGCGCTGCACATCCAAACGCCGCTAAGCTCTGGATTGAGTATGCACTTTCACCAGCATGCGTTGACCTTGCTCAGAAGAATGGCTCTTATCAGTTCCTGGTAATTGACAACGCAAAGCAGCCTGAAATTGCTACTGAGTACGGCCTTGATCCAAACAATGTCATGGACTACAACTTCGAGGATGCTAAGAAGCATACCGAGCAGTATGTCAAGGACGTTATGGAAGCTCTTGGTGGCGGAGACAGCCGCTTCAAGACGGAGTAAAACCAACGCGAGTAAGCAAACAATGCTGTTGCTCAAGATCTGAGTGGCAGATTATACTGGGTAGGCAGATCTCTGCCTACCCAGTTCCACATAGAGCTTTGCGTATAGGTTTAGTGTTTCAGAGTTAGGACCAGCATGGCAAAATCCCAGAGCGCTCAACTTGAGCGAAAAAGCTCCTTGGCGATCCAATTTTGATAACGACCATTGTCGTTCTTATCGCCTTCTTAACCCTTTTTATTTTGTATCCACTTGCCATTCTTATGGTTGACTCTGTAGTCTCCGATAATGGGATTTCGTTTGATGTATTTACGCGCATCTTAGCTATGCCTTCGTTTGATCGCGCAATTACCAACACCCTCAGAGTTGGTTTTGCGGTAGGCATTTTATCAGCGCTTATTGGCCTTCTTTTTGCGTATGTTGAAGTGTACGTAAAGCTTCGTACAAAATTTATGACAGGCCTTTTCCGCGTGGTTTCCATGCTTCCTGTTGTTTCTCCACCATTTGTTCTCTCGCTTTCCATGATTATGATGTTTGGCAAGAAAGGCCTGATTACTCGCGGTCTTTTGGGAATTTTTGACAACAACATCTATGGCTTCTGGGGCATTTTTATTGTCCAGACTATGTCGTTCTTCCCTGTGTGCTACATGATGCTTAAGGGCCTGCTTAAAAACATTGATCCATCCCTTGAAGAGGCAGCACGTGACATGGGTGCAAGCCGCTGGAAAGTATTTACCAGCGTTACACTTCCTCTTATTTTGCCTGGTTTAGGCAACGCTTTTCTCGTCTCATTTATTGAGTCAATTGCAGACTTTGCTAACCCAATGATTATTGGTGGCTCCTACGATACCTTAGCAACAACTATCTACCTGCAGATTACAGGTGCGTACGACAAGCAAGGCGCAGCTGCTATGGCTGTTGTTCTTCTTTCCATTACGCTGCTTATGTTTGTTGTTCAGAAGTTTGTGTTGGAAGCAAAGAGCACATCTACACTTTCGGGCAAAGCAACTCGAGCTAGGATGCTTATTACAGACAATTCTGTTCGCATCCCACTTACCATTCTTTGCGCACTAGTCGCACTCTTTGTTATTGGCATGTACCTCTGCGTTCCTTATGGTTCGTTTGTTCGTTCCTGGGGCTCTAACTACGAATTAACAACAAAGTGGTTTGAACAGGTATTTACCAAGTACCACGGTCTGCAGGCGTTTAGCGACTCGTTTATGCTCTCGCTCATTGCGGCACCAATTACCGCTTTGCTTTCGATGATCATTTCTTATCTGGTAGTAAAGCGCCGCTTCCGTGGTCGTGGTTTTATCGAGGCTGTATCCATGCTTGCCATGGCAGTTCCTGGTACGGTTTTGGGCGTTGGTTATATTCGCGGTTTCTCAAGTGGTGTTATGCACACAGGATTTTTGCAGGGCCTGTATGGCACGGGACTTATCCTGATTATTGTCTTTGTCGTGCGTTCGCTTCCTACAGGAACACGTTCGGGCATTTCGGCGCTTCGACAGATTGATAAATCAATTGAAGAGTCCGCATACGACATGGGAGCCGACAGCTTTACGGTGTTTATGACCGTTACGTTGCCGCTGATTAAAGATTCGTTCTTGTCTGGCTTGGTAACGGCGTTTGTTCGTTCCATTACCGCAATTTCTGCAGTTATCCTCTTGGTTACGCCAGAGTTCCTGCTTATTACCGTTCAGATTAACGAGTTTGCAGGTAAGGGTTCATATGGTATGGCCTGCGCCTTTGCAACAATTCTGATTGTTATTACCTATGGCTCGGTATTGCTTATGAATTGGGCCATCAAACACTTTGGCACCAGCCGAGCACTCAAGGAGGAGTAACACATGGCTACAGAGAAAAAGGCGTTCGCCTTGAGCACATTTCCAAAATTTATCAGGATCAGAAGACTGGAAAAGACTTCTACGCAGTTCAAGACGCTAACATCACTATTGCTCCTGGCGAGTTTGTAACGCTGCTTGGCCCTTCTGGCTGCGGAAAGACCACTATTCTGCGCATGATTGCTGGTTTTGAGAGCCCTGATGAGGGAAAGATTTTCCTTGGCGATGAGCAGATTGATGAGCTTACTCCAAACAAGCGCGATACTGCTATGGTGTTCCAGAGCTATGCGCTACTTCCTCACTACAACATCTTTGACAATGTTGCCTATGGCCTCAAGCTTCGCAAGATGGACAAGAACGTAATTCGCGAGAAGGTCCTTCACATCCTTGGTCTTGTTGGACTTGAGGGCATGGAAGAGCGCATGACCAATCAGCTTTCTGGCGGTCAGCAGCAACGTGTTGCTTTGGCGCGTGCTCTGGTTATTGAGCCAAGCGTGCTCCTCTTCGACGAGCCTCTCTCAAACCTTGATGCGAAGCTGCGCGTTGATATGCGTAACGAGATCCGTCGTATTCAGCAGGAGGCTGGCATTACCGCCATCTACGTCACACATGACCAGTCAGAGGCAATGGCACTTTCAGACAACATCATCATTATGAAAGGGTGTTGTTGATCAGGTTGGCGATCCTCAGACGGTTTACTATCACCCTGCAGACGAGTTTGTTGCAGACTTTATTGGTGAGTCAAACTTCCTGCATGCAACCATTACAGACAAGCTTGATTCTGAGACTGCACTTTGCCGCTTTGAGGGCCATGAGTTTGAGGCTAGCGGATGTTCTCACCTGGACAAGGGCAAGGAATGCTGCATTGTTCTTCGTCCAGAGTCTGCACGCCTTGCTGACGAGGGAACACTTGCCTGTGAGGTAGTTCTTTCTCGATTCATGGGCCACTACCAGAACTACCACGTTATGGTTGGAGACACCCTCATTAAGATTACGGACTTCAACCCTCGTACTCACAAGATTTACAACGTTGGCGACCACGCCTTTGTTGACTTTACCAAGGACGAGGTCCACGTTCTGTAAGTGTTTGAGTTAAAGCAGTAACGTATGGCGAGAAGATTCGTTTGTCTTCTCGCCATTTTTGTTAGATGGTGGATTTGAGCCAATTAAGCTTGCAGGTGAGCAACTTGTGGTCGGGCTCAAGCGAGGGGTCTTTGATTCTTTTAAGGAGCATCTTGCAAGCGGCGTAGCCCTCTTCATAGACGGGTTCAACAATAGTTGAGATGCTTTTAGCAGGTAAATCGGTCCAATCAGTGTTATTGAATCCCAACAGACCAACTTGCTCTGGAATTACCTCTTCATAGGCATGCAGCGCGCTATAGACACTTTTGAGAGCCCACTGATTTGGTACAAATACCAGCGTTTTCTTTGATGGAAGAATGTGGTTGTTAAGCCATTGCGTGATTTCAGGGATAGAGAGCGTATTTTGCTCTATGGTGAGACGCTCATGAGGTTTATTTAAGGCCTCTAAGGCATCAGTGAAGCCAGATTCTCGTTCAATTCTGGTACGACCTTTTGGCTCTCCACCAATGATTAAAAAGTTTTCGTATCCGCGTTCAACGCAGTGGGTTGCAGCTGAATAAACGCCGTCATAGAGGTTACTTTTTATCCAGGAAGCATTAAGGGCAAGAAGGTCGCAGTCAAAGTAGACAACGGGCTTTCCAACTTTAGCAATTCGTCTATCTACCGCTCTGAATTGATTGGTGGGCTGGATAAGCATGCCATCTGCTCCAATTGAAAGCATTTTCTCAACCCAGTCAGCTTCAAGCGTGGGGTCAAAACGAGAATTGCAAATAATTGTCTGATATCCAGATTCAAGAGCAGCATCTTCAATACCGTTAGTCATTTGAGCTGCCCACGCATTAGTATTGTCCAAGATGAGAACAGCAATAATTCCAGAGCTCTTCTTAACCATTGCTTGAGCTTGGGCGCTTGGAATATATCCCGTATTTTCGATTGCTTTTTTGATACGTTGCTTAGTTGCTTCGGACATCTTTTCAAAGTGTCCATTAAGGTAATTTGAAACGGTAGCAATAGAAACATTTGCTAATTTTGCAAGGTCAATGATAGTGGTCTTAGACATTGGCACTCATTTCACCGAAATCTTTACAATGTACTTGCAAAATACCAACGTTAGTGAGTGTGCTGGATTCTACGTTGGTTAAACGTTTAACAAAATTCATCATAACACAAGGTAGATTAGACGTTTACCGAAATCCTCTTTTAAAAAAGATTGAAACAATGCAAAGTATGAGTTGGAAACGTACGTCGTCAAAAGACGTGCTCGTGCGCCCCGCTTAGGGGCTCACAACTTACTTTGCGAGAGGACATAACCATGAACGTCGTTGCTGTATGCGCTTGCACGGTTGGAATTGCTCACACCTGGATGGCAAAAGAGGCCATTGAGAAAGAATGTGAGCGTCGCGGCTATGAATTCAAGGTAGAGGCTCAGGGTGGTTACGGTATTGAGAACGAGCTTGAGCAGGACGAAATTGATGCTGCAGACGTTGTTCTTCTCGCCATTGCAATTGGCATCGAAGGCGACGAGCGTTTTGACGAGAAGCGCGATGAAGGTCGCGTTCTTACGTTGGATCCATCGCTTGCCATTGCGGATCCAGCAAAGGTTATTGATCAGGTAGTTGCGCTGGCTGAGTAGCAAGCGCGTAAGTGATAACGCAAGGAAGAAGAGAGGAGAAACCCATGGCAGAGGAAAAGAGTCCCTCAGTTTTGGGCAAGGTCGGAAAAGACCTTCTAAAGGCGTTTAACACTGGTGTTTCGTACTTTATTCCTATTGTCGTAGTTGGTGGAGTCTTCTTGGCTTTCTCGCTAGCTACAGGAACTGCAGGAAAAGACGGTATTGAAGTCACCAATCCTTTGATGCAGAGCCTTAACCTTATTGGTATGGCCGGCATCAAGATGATGATTCCTGTCCTTGCTGCTTACATTGCCTATTCTTTGGGCGGAAAGCCTGCTCTGGCACCTGGCTTTGTCCTTGGTTACCTGGCAAGCAATCCTGTTCCTGTAGGCGAGGTTCAGGTTTCTACTGGTTTCTTGGGCGCAATGGTCCTTGGCGTTGCTGCTGGCTACCTTGTCCAGTGGATGAAGAGCTGGAAGGTCAATAACACCATTCGTACTATCATGCCAATTCTGATCATCCCAAGCTTGTCTTCGCTGGCTCTTGGCATGCTTACATCTATGTTTTGGCAGCTCCACTTGGCGCTTTCATGGACTGGCTGACCAGCCTGCTTTCAAGCCTTCAGGGTGGCTCTGCAGTTGTACTCGGTATTGTAATTGGCCTTATGACCGCATTTGATATGGGCGGCCCAGTTAACAAGACTGCTTCTACCTTCACCATGGCTCTTATGACCGCAGGTGTCTATGGTCCTAACGGCGCATTCCGTGTTGCAGTTGCTATTCCTCCACTGGTCTGCGGTGTTGCATCTCTCATTGCTCGCAGCAAGTTTGACGACACTGATAGGCAGATGGGCATCTCCGCAGTCTTCATGGGACTCATCGGTATTACCGAGGGCGCAATTCCATTTGCTGTTAAGGATCTTGCACACACCCTGCCTGCAATCATGATTGGTTCTGCAGTTGGTGCTGGCCTCGCTGCTTGGCATGGTATTGAGTGCTTTGTTCCTCACGGCGGCATGATTGTTGCTGCAGCTACAAACAACATTGCCCTCTACACCCTTGATATGGCAATTGGTGTTGCAGTAGGTGTTGCAATTCTTGTTCTTACTAAGCCAAAGCTTGAGGACAACAAGTAACACACGGCGAGAAACGCATGTACCTGTTGGTCTTAGGCCATAAATTGAAGTTAAAAGGAGAGGGGCGTAGGGATTCAACCCCCACGCCCTTCTTATTACCAAGAAACACTCTTGGGAAGGGGTAATTATGGAAAAGCTACCAATCAAAAAAGCTGTTGAAGGGTTGCTTAAGCTTCAGGACACAGGAAAGTCCGCCACGCTTTTAGGAATTGGACCAATGTCGCCCAACCTGTTGCAGGCAGCTTTTGAACTTGGTAGAGACTGCGATTTTCCTCTGATGTTTATTGCATCTAGAAACCAGGTAGATCTTGATGAGCTTGGTGGAGGATACGTAAATTCTTGGGATCAGAAGCGTTTCTCGGAAGATATTGCTGAAGCAGCTCAGAAGGTTGGTTTTGACGGACTGTATTATCTCTGTCGTGACCATGGTGGTCCTTGGCAGCGCGATGAGGAACGCAACGCCCACCTTCCAGAAGATGAGGCCATGGAGCTTGCCAAGAAGTCCTATCTTGCTGATATGCTTAACGGCTTTGACCTGCTGATGATTGACCCAACAAAGGATCCTTTTGAGATTGGTAAGGTTATTCCGCTTGATGTGGTTCTTCGCCGTACGGTTGATTTGATTGAGTGGTGCGAGAAAGAACGTGTTTCTCGCGGTCTTCCTGAGATTGGCTATGAGGTTGGTACCGAGGAAACAAACGGTGGTTTGACCTCTACCGATAAGTACCATACCTTTATTGAGCAGCTTAAAAGTGAGCTCACCGCTAAGGGTCTGCCGATGCCAACCTTTATTGTTGGACAGACAGGAACGCTTACACGTCTTACGGAGCAGGTTGGCCACTACGATTTTGAGGCTGCCATTAGCCTTGCTGAGATGGCCAAAGAGCTACGGCGTTGGTCTCAAGGAGCACAACGCAGATTACCTTGATGATGTAACGCTGCTTGAGCACACGCCTGCAAATGTAACCGCTTCAAACGTGGCTCCACAGTATGGAACGGAAGAGACGCGCGCATATCTGAAGCTTTGCGATGTCGAAGATCTTCTGGTTAAAGAAGGCCTCCTAAAGGCGGATGAGGTTTCTGGCTTGAGGAATACCCTGCTGGTCAAGGCAATTGAGACTGAGCGTTGGCGCAAGTGGATGGTGGGTGACCAGGTCAATCTGACTGTTGAGCAGATTCTTGCTGATCACAAACTGTCGCTGGATATTCTTGATATTTCTGGTCATTATGCGTTCAATAACGACGAGGTCAAAGCGGCAACCGAGCACCTCTACAAGAACCTTGCTCAGTTCAATATTGATGGACAGCGTTTTGTTGTTGACCACATCAAACGTCCTCTTCGTCAGTACGTTGAGTGCTATAGGCTTGAGGGAGTTACTACGCGCATCCGTGAGGCACTGGCAGAGTAAGCGCTCGTGCTTTCAGGCACGGCGTTTTGCCGTTGTAACACCTTTGCTGTCCAATTTTGGACAGATAGCTGACAAACCTAAGAGGTCGAAGGCTTTTTGCTTTCGACCTCTTTTCTTGTGCGATGTATCATAGAGAACAATAGTTACAAAAACGACGCTAAGGAGCGGCATGGCCGAAAACAACGAGCGCAAAGATGGAGTTTCTCCCCAACTTGATATGCTCTCAACTGAGCTGCTTGGAGATGCGTTTGACCTGCTTGCAGATGGCCAATCACTCAACGTTTTGCTTGTAGTTGAGGACGCGTCAGGCACGGTTGCAAGCTATGAGTTCTCCGATGACGGCCCAGAGGAGCTGCTTGAGGGCGCCCATAAGCGCGTGCTTGACCTAGCAAAACAGAAGGGCGATAAAGAAGCGGGGCTCGAAGAGCCTGTTCGCTATGCGCTTGTATATGAGGGAGCCATTCAACTGCTCAAAGAGGGCGGTTACGAAGATGCCGTGCTTCTTGAGTTTGGCGAGAAGGGCTATAAGAGTTTTTCGGCATATTCTTTAGTTCACGGAAAAGGCCAAGGTGACCAGTTTGTGTGGTCTGATCCCGCTCCAGCAGGGGAGCTTGAGCCACTTCTGTAATGAAAAAGCTGCGTTCATTGAAATTTCTGGGCGCTCTAGGCACGTAATTGCACTAAAGTTCTAAAGCTGATAAAAATTGGACCTGAAGTAGCAAGTCCAAACACATACCTTCGAGAGATAGAGACTTATGCGTCAAGACAACATCAGAAATATTGCTATCATCGCCCACGTTGACCACGGTAAAACCACCATGGTTGACCAGATGCTTAAGGCAACCGATGCATTCCGCGAGAACCAGCAGGTTCAAGAGAGAATTCTGGACTCCAACGATCAGGAGCGTGAGCGCGGAATTACTATTCTGGCAAAGAATATCTCTATTGAGTACAAGGGCGTCAAGATTAACGTTATTGATACCCCTGGCCACGCTGACTTCGGCGGCGAGGTAGAGCGTGTTTTGAAGATGGCTGACGGTGCGCTTCTGCTGGTTGACGCAGCTGAGGGCCCTATGCCACAGACTCGCTTTGTTCTGCGCCACGCTATCGACGCAGGCCTTTCTATCATGATGGTTGTCAACAAGATTGACCGTGACGGCGCTCGTCCAGAGGCTGTTGTTAACGATTCTCTTGATCTGATGATGGACCTCGGCGCAACTGATGAGCAGCTTGAGTTCACCATGGAGCACGTCATCTTTGCTTCTGGCGTTAACGGTTACGCTCGCCTTGATCCAAATGATGACAACGACAACATGTTCCCTCTTCTTGACATGATTATCGATGGCCTTCCAGCTCCAGATGTTGATATTGACGGACCTCTTGCTATGCAGTGTGTTACCATCGACCACTCTGACTACCTGGGCCGCATTGGTATTGGCCGTGTCTATTCCGGAACTGTTCATACTGGCGACAAGATTCTTGTTGTCAAAAACGACGGTTCCCGCGCCATGAGCCAGGTCAAGCAGCTGTTCACCTTTTGACTACCTTGGCCGTAAGGAGTGCAGCGAGGTTGACGCAGGTGATATTGCGGCAATTGTTGGTGTTGATAACACTGATATTGGTGACGTCTACACTGACCCAGAGAATCCTGTTGAGCTGGATCCAATTGAGATTGATCCACCAACCCTTTCCATTATTTTTGAGCCTTCTACCTCGCCACTTGTTGGCCGTGAGGGAGACATTGTTGGTGGCCGTCAGCTCAAAGAGCGCCTGATGACAGAGCGCGAGAATAACGTCACCATGCGCATCGAGGAGCTTCCTGATAAGACGGGTATTGAGGTTTCTGGCCGCGGTATTCTGCACCCTCTCTGTTCTTATGGAGAGTATGCGCCGTGAGGGCTTTGAATTCCAGGTTGGTCGTCCTCGCGTTCTGTTCAAGAAGGATGCTCAGGGCCACACGCTTGAGCCTATTGAGCAGGCTGTTGTTGAGTGCAACCCAGAGTATGCCGGCAAGGTCATTGAGGTCTTTGGTAACGTTGGTGGCACCATGTCCATCATGGACACCGGCGAGACTCAGACGCACCTTGAGTTCAAGATTCCAACCCGTGGCATCATGGGCCTCAAGACGCGCGTCATGAACGTTACCCACGGAGACGCAGTCTTCTACCACACCTTCCTTGAGTACGGTCCTTTTGCAGGTGATATTGGTAGCCGTCAGAACGGCGCCATGATCTCTATGTCTACCGAGAAGGCCGTTGCGTACGCACTTGGTACGCTTCAGGAGCGCGGCCAGCTCTTTGTTGCTCCAGGTGTTGAGTGCTACGAGGGTATGCTGGTTGGCGAACGTTCAAGGCCAGGCGACATGGTTGTTAACATTGCACGCACCAAGTCTTTGGGCAACCAGAGGTCTTCAACTGCAGATATTTCAGTTCAGCTGACTCCTCCACGCCTGTTTACGCTGGAAGAGGCTCTGGAGTACATCATGGACGACGAGCTTGTTGAGATCACACCACTCAACATCCGTATGCGTAAGCGTATCCTTTCCGAGACCGAGCGCCGTAAGTGGGCAGTTCGTAACGGTATGGTCAAGAAGTAACAGCGTCGTTTACAGACAGTCAATCTGGCGAGAAAAACTTGCAGCCGCAAGGGTTTCTCGCCAGTTTTGTTTTAGGTGAATTTTAAATAAAGTGCAGGTAAATGTCGTGTAAGAGCGACGCAAGACCGGCCAAGTCGCCAAAACCGCTAAAACCGTTCGATTGCGGCTAGGCGCTACTTTGAGGGACCGTTCTGCTCAGGCTGCTTACCTGGCTTCTGAGGTTTATGACGAAGCTTATTGACGCTGCGCATGACATGCGGCGTAAGGTCAACATCTGCAGGTGAAAGTACGTTGTATTTGAGCGACCAGCGCCTAAGGCCAACGGTAACCACAACACAGACAACAGCTGCCCAAATTTTGGTGACGCCTGCATAAGAAACAAGTGCCCAATAGGAGGTAGTGCCAGCAACAGCGCAAAATGCATAGAGATTGCTTCGCTGGAAAATGCGAGGAATATCGCCAAGAAAAACATCGCGAAGCATACCGCCGCCAACACCCGTGATGCTTCCCATCAGAATAACCGAGAAGGGGAGCAGGTGATATACCAGGGCTTTATCAGTACCAACAACGGCAAAGAGGCCAACAGAGATAATGTCGGTCCACTCAAGCATGCGCGGAAATCTACCAAGCGGCTCGGGGAACATAAACAGCAAAACGGCGGTAAAAACTGCCGCAGGAATGGCGTACGGCGAGTTAAGCATGTAAACGCCGCCCTCTTGCATCATGACGTCCCTGATAAGTCCGCCGCCCAGGCCGCCTAAAAGACCAAGGCCCACAAAGCCCACAAGGTCCAAGTGACGATCCCTTGCAACCAAAATTCCCGAGATTGCACCAATAATTACTGTTAGAAGGTCCAGCCAGTAGGGGATGCCCACAGAAATTGCATCTGTGCCATAAGGCGAGAAAAACGGTGGCATCCATACCTCCTACTGGTGTTTTACTTTTTATGAGTATGACAATACTACACAAGTATTAAAAATACACAGAACTTCTCGTCCTATATTGGTGAGAAATCCGCTATACTGTCCCGTGCGGTTTTATATGGAGAGTTGTCCGAGTGGCCGAAGGAGCACGATTGGAAATCGTGTAGGCGTCTAAAGCGTCTCCAGGGTTCAAATCCCTGACTCTCCGCCAGAATTTTCACGGCGCCTACGGGCGCCGTTTCACCCTTCGGAGGGGTGGCAGAGTGGTTGAATGCGGCGGTCTCGAAAACCGTTTACCCCTTCTAGGGGTACGAGGGTTCGAATCCCTCCTCCTCCGCCATTTAACATTTTTTTGATTAATTGTTACCAATAAAGATATATTTATTTTTCGATTTTATATAGAATGTTTAGGCTTAGTAATTCGATGTCATCTTTTTTGACACGAGGGGAGAGTTAAATGGCTGTTTCAGCAGATGAGTTGAATGGCTACAGGCGCGATCGCTATTTTGCACGCTCCTGGGCACTTCTGACTCTGGAAAAGGGTTGGTGGAAGCCTGTCCTTATTATGGCTCTGTTTGGTCTTATTCCAGTTGTCGGAATTCTTGCACTTGTTGGCTATGCACTTGAGACTGCACGCGTAACTGCATGGGGTATCAATGCTGGTCCAAAGCAGAAAGACCTTAAGTTTGGTACCTATATTGTTACCGGCTTCAAGGCAGTTGTTATTGCACTTGCATTTGGTCTGGCATACAGCATTGTTACTGGAATTCTTACTTTCATTCCAGTTATCAATCTGATTCTTATCCCAGTCTTTATTGTTGCAGCATTTGTGTATCCACTGTGCATCAATGTTGTTCAGGTCCGCGCATCAGTTTATGGTCGCATCTCTGCTGGTTTTGCTTTTAAGAACATCTTCGAGATGATCAAGCATGACATGGGCGGTCTGTTCCGTATCTTTGGTATGGGCATTGTACTTGGTATTGTTACCTCAATTATTATGGGTATCATCGGCGGCAGTGCTGCAATCAGCATGATCGTTAACATTGGTGCTCAGGCTATGGCCATTGCAAGAACTCAGAATATTTCCAACCAGAACCAGCTTGGTCTTGTCATGCTTGCTCTTCTTGCACGCGGCTTATTCAGATGGGACCAATCTTCCTGGTTATTGGCTATATTGGCCACGTTGTTGGTCTTATCGTTATGCTTCTTATGCAGAACGCAATTGCCCTTTGGATGCGTCAGTTCAACGTTCCTGCATGGGGACAGAGCAACGATCCACTGCCACCATTTATTAACGATCCTCGTGATGGCGCAGCTGCTACATACGCTGCCCCAGCACCTGTTGCTCCAACCGCACCAGCAGCAACCGCTGCTCCTGCAGTAGCACCTGTTGCTGTTCCTGTCGCAGCACCTGCACCAGCACCAGCAGCTACCGCTCCTGCAGCACCAGCAGCTCCTGCTGCCCCAGTTGCTGCTCCAGCTCCAGTTGCACCTGCAGCCCCAGTTGCTGCTCCAGCTGAGCCTGTTGCAACCCCAGCAGCACCTGCAGCTCCCGTTGCTCCAGCAGCTCCAGTTGCTCCAGCTGCACCTGCGGCCCCTGGTGCTCCTGCAGCACCAGCAGCACCCGCAGCTCCTGCTGCTCCAGCGGCTCCAGCTGCGCCAGTTGCACCTGTTGCACCTGTTGCACCAGCAGCACCAGCTGCACCAGCAGCACCAGTGGCCCCTGTAGCTCCTGAGGCACCTGTTGCTCCTGCAGTTCCAGAGCCTGCACCTGCTTCAACTGTTGTTGTTGAGCCAATTATCCCAACAACTCCAGAGGCTCCTGAGGCACCAGCTGCTCCAGCTGACGCACCAACTCAGAATCCTGAGGGACCTGCAGCTCAGTAATGTAGAGTACATATAAACAAAACGGCCATCATGCAGATTGTGTGATGGCCGTTTTTCTTATTTAATCGCGTGTTATTTGAATTATGCGTTTGACCATATCCTAGAAAGATTCGCGTCAGATATTTGCAAGATCAGAGACAATTAGGCGACAAATTGCCAATTTAAGCTATATATGTGGACTGCATGTGAGAAAGTTTGTGGGCTAGTTTCGTATTTAAGCATTTATGTGGTATGATGCTTGGTCGAACTTTCCTGCTTCGGGTGCACCTTCACTTCCCGAAGCCATTAGCCCAGAGGAGGTGACAATATGAAGGCCTATGAACTGCTGTTTTTTGTTGACCCAGCTTCCACCGAGGAAGTCCGCGCTGGTGTAATGAAGCGTATTGACGTTGCTATCACCACTGACGGCGGAGTAGTCGACAGCGTCGAGGACTGGGGTAAGCGTAAGCTTGCTTTTGAGATCGACGATCTTACCGAGGGTGACTATACCCTCATCAATTTCCATGCAGATCCAACGCAGATTGCAGAGCTCGATCGAGTCCTGCGAATCAATGATGCTGTTAAGCGTCACATGATCGTGCGTCGAGTCGATAAGGACTAAGTCCTTGTAATGGAAAAGTGGAATTATTCCACGATGAGAGGTAGTGAGATTTATGAGTATTAACAGGGTTAACATTTCGGGCAACCTGACCCGTGACCCGGAGCTTCGCTCCACAGCAGGCGGTACCCAGATTCTATCCTTCGGCGTTGCTGTTAACGATCGTCGCAGGAACCAGCAGACTGGTGAGTGGGAAGATGTTCCTAACTTCGTAGACTGCGTAGTATTTGGTCAGCGTGCTGAAGCACTTTCCCGCTTCCTCTCCAAGGGTTCGAAGGTTGCTATTGAAGGCAAGCTTCGTTTCAGCTCCTGGGAGACGAAGGAAGGACAGCGTCGCAGCAAGCTTGAGGTTGTTGTCGATGAGGTCGAGTTCCTTTCTAGGAATCAGCAGGGTGGAGCTCCTATGTCACAGGGCGCACCATCTTATGCAGCTCCAACTCCTCAGGCACCCGCTCCCGTTCCGGCTCCGCCAGACGAGGAGTTCTACGATGCTGATATTCCGTTTTAAACGTCAGACAGCAACACAGACGTTACTGTCATCTGAAAGGTAAAAGACATGGCTCAGCAGAAACAAGATTTCCAGCGCCAGCCGCGTCGCAAGTATTGCCAGTTCTGCAAGGAGGAGACTGAGTTCATCGATTACAAAGATACTCAGCTTCTTCGTAAGTACATGACCGACCGTGGCAAGATTAAGCCTCGTCGCGTCACTGGCACCTGCACGCAGCACCAGCACGACATTGCACTTGCTATCAAGCGCGCACGCGAGATGGCACTTCTGCCTACACTGTCCCTGTGGTTTCCAGCCGCGGTGGCCGTAGTCGCGGATAACCTATCTGTTCTTTAGGTAGAGTTGGTTAGCAATGGATAGACCGGATTCAAATATTCCACAGGCACCTGAAGGGTATTCTCGCCCAGAGAGTAGCTCGCAGAATGTTGCCGGTCCAAGCAACCAAAACGGAGGCAAACCGCGTCCGTTTGAGGCTCCAACATACAAGCAAGGATTTGTACTTTGCGTTGTTGGTGGAGTAATTACCGGGCTTCTTTCTTTTATTGGAGCCGCCTTGGTTGCGTATGGCATGGTAATTGCTGTCTATTGCAAAAAAGGGCACGGATGGTTTGGCCCCGCTATTACTTCTGTACTTGTTACAGGTGTAGCAGCTTATTTGCTCTCGGGACCAACGGAGGCGGCAACTTCAGTTACCGCTTGCGCACTTGCTCTTGGAGTTGGCTACGCTTTTGCAACAGAGAAACTCACTGTTGGTGTTGGATCTCTTCTTGTAGGAGCAACGGCTTTAGCACTTCTGGGATACGACGCGTTCTTTGCCGCGATGGCAGGAACAAGTCTTCCCGAGCTTGCTCAGAGTGTGTTTAATCAATACGCTTCGCAGGTCTCAGGTGCTTCTCCAGAGATCCAAGAGGGTCTTTCAACTGCAAAGGCACTCTTTATGCTCTTTTGGCCAACCAGCTATACCGGCATGGCGCTTTTATATTTTGTAATTGCGCGTTTTGGAGCTCGAACAGTGTATAAAGCACTGACAAGAGACCCACAGAAATTGCCACAGTTCCAGTTGATGGATGTTCCATTTTGGATGTGTGCTCTTACCGTGGCCAACTTGTTTGTGTATGCACTTTCAAGCACCGTTTTGCCTGCTCAAGACATACTTCAGCTAATTACGCTGAACGTATTTATGGCTCTTAGAGTTGTTTTTGCTCTTCAGGGCCTTGCAGTGCTCACATGGTTTGTGCGCGAGAAGCACTTCTCGCCAGCACTTTCTCTGTCACTGTTTGTATTGGCAGGCATGCTAGAAGTTCAGTTAGGCGTTATGGCTCTCGTAGGACTTATTGACGCCTGGGCAAACTTCCGAAAGCTTAATCGCTCAGGAAACCAGGATTCAGAGCCTACGATAAACAACAACTAGTCGATACCATCGACTCATCAAAGGAGTTTCCCATGAAAGTTATTCTCTTGGGCGAGCTTCGCGGTAAGGGCGGCGAAGGCGACATCGTAGAGGTCGCACAGGGTTATGCGGAGAACTTCCTGTTCCCCAACAAGATTGCCCAGCCTGCTACACCGGGTAACATCAAGCAGCTTGAGGAGCGTCGTCACAATATCGCTAAGCGCGAAGAGCAGCGTATTGCTGACGCAAATGCTACCAAGGCAGCTCTTGATGGCAAGCTCGTAACTGTTGACGCTCGCATCGGCGAGGAGGGCCAGCTCTTTGGCTCCGTCACCACCGCTCAGATTGCTGACGCAATCGAGGCACAGCTCAACGTCACCGTTGATCGTAAGCGCATTGCTCGTAGCGCTGCTATCAAGACCGCTGGTCGCCACAATGTCACCATTGAGCTCTATCGTGACATTACCGCTACCGTCGTTGTTCTTGTTGGCGAGGACGATGCTGCTCCTGCAGAGGAGGAGGCCGAGGAGGTTGTCGCTGAGGCAATCGCCGAGGTTGAGGTTGAGTCCGCAGAGTAGTTTTATGCATGCATAAAACACAGTTCTCCTGCATTTTTTGGTGGTTTATACAATTTCTGCAGTTTTCTACAGATTTGTAAGCTTTTATAAAAAGCGCAGCCATCTGAAAAGAATGGAATGTTTGTTCGAACCACCCCTTTGTGAAACATAACAAAGGGGTGGTCTTTTTATGTGTAGACGAAACGGTATAATTTCTTACACTCTACCTGCGGTTATTCAAAATGTTATGTAAAACATATTCACTTAACCTGCGGAATTGTAATTTGATTTGTATAACCGCAGATAAGCAATTGTGTAGAAAATACCACGTGTCGAAAAAAGTCTAAAAATTGTTGAAAACGTTGAAAACTCAAGGAAATCCCGCTCAGGGTATACGAGTTTTGGAAAATCGTGTTGAAGACTTATATTTTCGAGTTTTGCAAGCCAAAATGACTCTTTATTTTTTTGAAAAGTACACTACTATTCAGATTCATTCCCAAAAAATATGATTGGAAAAGACGATGGCACAAGACTCGTTTGAGATGAATCCTACGCAATTAACGGCCCTAGAGAACGCCTCTATGCCACAAGATTCTGATGCCGAGTTTTCCATTCTTTCCGCTATGATTCTCTCAGAAGAGATTAGAGGAGAATGCCTCATTAGGCTTTCTTCCGAGGATTTTTATATTCCTTCTAATCAAATCATTTTCGAGGCTATTAAGTCGCTGTTTGATAACAACAAACCAGTAGACGTCATTTCGCTTGCAGACCACCTTAAGAGTAACGGTAAGTTTGAACGTGCTGGCGGAGCTGTCCGTTTAGCAGAGTTTGGCAACAACCCACTAGCTATGGTTGGTTGGGAAAACCATGCCAACATGCTGCACCGTGATACTACGCTCAGAAAGATGATTAGCGCCTCTGCAAAGATTTCTGCCCTTGCTTACAATGCTCCAGAAGACACAAAGCAAGTTGTTGACCAGGCAGAAAAGCTTATTTTTGATGTAACTAACAGGGATGTTCAGCAGTCTGAGCAGGGCATTGAAGACATCATGACCGATCTCTTTGATGAGCTTCAGCAAAATGCTGGAAAAGATGCGGCAGAGCTGGGTGTCCAAACTGGATTTGCAACCCTTGATAACCTTTTCCAAGGTCTTCGTCCTGGTCAGATGGTTGTTATTGGTGCTCGTCCTGGTGTTGGTAAGACTTCTTTCGCACTCAGCATGGCTTATAACGCTGCAGTATCTGGTGCAACTGTTGCGCTCTTCTCGCTTGAGATGAGCAAGATTGAGATTGCTCAGAGGCTTTTGGCTTCTGAGTCAAAGGTTGATTTGCAGACCATCCGCTCTTCCAACATCAGAAATGAGCAGTGGCCTACCCTTCTGGAGGCAGCAGAGCGCATTTCTCGCCTTAAAATCATCGTTGACGATACTCCAGGCACAACAGTCACAGAAATTCGCGCAAAAGCCCGCAGAATGCTTAATAAGGCTGAGAAGGGCGTCATTATCATCGACTACCTTCAGCTACTTTCTCCACCAGCCGAGAAGGGTCGTGCAGACAGTCGTGCAACCGAGGTTTCTGAGATGTCTCGTGGCATTAAGATTATGGCTAAAGACCTTAAAGCGCCCGTTATTGCACTTTCTCAGCTCAACCGTACGCTTGAAACAGAAATGGCAAGCGCCCACAGCTTTCTGACCTGCGTGAGTCCGGCGCTATCGAGCAGGACGCAGATATTGTTTTGCTGCTTGACCGTTCACTGAGCGATGAAGAAGCCGCACGTGAAGATCGTCCTGATAAAGACGTTACTAACATCATTGTTGCAAAGAACCGTGCAGGTGCTTTGAGGGATGTTCCTGTCATGTTTATGCCAACGTCTACTAAGTTTGTTGAGCTTTACCAGGGAAATAATTATTCAGAAAGCGAAGCCGCTCAGTACGCCGCAATGGCAAACCCTGCACACTAATCGTTTCTTATGTGTGATAAAACCTTCGCGCTTCTGTGCTTTTGCCAGCGGTATTAGATATACTTATGAAGCAACCCCTAAAGAGGTTGCAACCGTCATGTAATGGTCGTGTTTGTAGATAGCTGCGATAGGGGAGAACTTATGCCAGCTTCCGTACTTGTTGGTGCTCAGTGGGGAGACGAGGGTAAGGGTAAAGTTACCGACCTCATTTCCGGAGATTTTGACGTTGTTTGCCGTTACGCAGGTGGTGCAAATGCAGGCCACACGGTAATTGCTGGAGACACAAAGCTTGCACTTCACCAGGTTCCATCTGGCGTTATGTATGAGAATACCTATCCAGTTATTGGCAATGGCTGCATTGTTGATCCAGAGGTTCTTCTCGGCGAGATTGATATGCTGGAGAGCAAGGGTATTTCCTGCGATCTTCTTAAGATTTCCGGCAACGCTCACATTGTTATGCCTTATCACAAAGATCTTGATGGCGTACACGAGAAAAAGCTGGGCAAGAATCTTATTGGCACTACCAAGCGCGGTGTCGGCCCAACTTATATGGACAAGATGAACCGTACTGGTCTTCGTATTCAGGACATGCTTGACGAGAAGATCTTCCGCAAGAAGCTTGAAGCTGCACTTGAGTACACCAATCCAATCTTGAGCCTTGTGTATGGCCTTCCAACCTATACCGTTGACCAAATTTGCGAGACCTATCTGCCTTATGCAGATCGCATTCGTCCTTACATTGTTGAGTCTTCTCTCTTCCTCAACGAAGAGCTTGAGGCTGGTAAGAACATTCTCTTCGAGGGTGCTCAGGCAACCATGCTTGATATTGACCACGGCACCTATCCATTTGTTACCTCTTCTAGCTGCACTGCTGGTGGCGCAGTAACTGGTTCTGGCGTTGGTCCAACCAACATTGACCGCGTCCTGGGCATTGCAAAGGCATACCTCACACGCGTTGGCTCTGGTCCATTCCCAACAGAGCTCTTTGACGAGACGGGCGATCTTCTCGGCGAAGTTGGCCATGAGTATGGTGTAACTACTGGCCGTAAACGTCGCTGCGGCTGGTACGACGCAGTAGTTGTTAACTACGCGGCTCGTATCAATGGCCTCACTGACCTGGCAATTACCAAGCTTGACGTTCTTGGCTGCCTGGATGAGATTAAGGTATGCGTTGCTTATGAGTGCGACGGCAAGATTTACAAGACCGTCCCAGAGCACCAGAGCGTCTTCTATCACGCAAAGCCTGTGTACGAGACTCTTCCTGGTTGGAAGTGCGACATCTCTAACGTTCGTAACTTCTACCAGCTGCCTCGTGAGGCTAAGGACTACATTGATTTCCTGGAGCAACTTGCTGGTGTACGCGTTTCTATCATCACCGTTGGTCCAGATCGCGAGCAGACAATCGACCGCTACTGGAGGTAACCCGTGGCGTCTTCGGACTGCTCAACTTTTGCAATAGTTTGCGATAACCCCTGTGGGCTTGAAGCTTCCCAGCTTGAAAGCCCTGGGGGTTTCTGTAATACCTGGAGCTCTGAGCTCAGATGCTGACCAGGTAGGCGAGTTCTATCAAAGCATTTTTGAGTCTGGAACACAAAAGATTCTCTCGCTCCATGTGTGGGCAGATTTCTCTGACTCGCTTCTTACGGCAAAAAAGGCTCTTCAGAACAATCCCGATATCTCAAGCTCAATTTGCCTGGTAGATAGTGGAAACATGCCCGCCGCCATGGGAATCATGCTTGAGCGCTTAAGCGTGGCAAGAGCATCCGGGGCTACATTTGAGGCAGTCTGCGCATACGCGCACGAACTTGCCGAGGTAGTTGCCACAATGTATATCGCAATGAATAAGGTTGCTCTGCATAAAAGCAAGGACAAGCGCCCCAGGCTTTCGTTGCGACTTCGACTTGAGCGTTTGCATAGGCGCATCTCAAACGATATGTATCTGTATCGTTTGGTTGGTGGAAAATGTACAGAAGTGGCTCGCTCATCAGATTTTACCGATCTAGCGGCAAGAATTTCTCGCCTTATGAGTGCGTGTTTTGTAAAGCGTGGCGAGCTCAAATATGTAGTAATTTCAAGTGGCGAGAAACACATACAAAAGCATCTCAAAAAGCCACTTAAAACTAATGAATATGATGCAGAATGTATTGCAGAAAGACTTGCTTCTCCCGAGTTTAAGAAGAGTCTGGGAGAGGGCTCTGTTGGCGTTGCTTGTATCCCAAAGGCGTTGTATCAGAAGGCTGGAGTACTTATGAATGGCACCGTTGATATTTTGTTGCTTGGCGCGGGCGGTCGCGAGCATGCGCTCCTGACAAAGCTGCAGGAGTCTTCGCGCGCAGGAAAAATTTACGTTGCTCCAGGCAATGGTGGCATGGCTGCTCAGGCAGAGGTTGCTCCTATTGATCAAAATAACCCTGATGAGGTTGTTTCTTTTGCCAAGGAAAAAGGCATTGGCCTGGTAGTTATTGGCCCTGAAGCACCTCTTGTTGTGGGTGTTGCAGACGCTGTTCGTCAGGTCGGTATTGCATGCTTTGGCCCTAATCAGAATGCAGCGCAGATGGAGGGCTCAAAGGCGTTTGCCAAGGGCGTTATGGAGCGAGCAAACGTTCCAACTGCTGCATGGAAGTCTTTCACAGACCAGGCGTCTTGCGAGGCGTATGTTCGCCATATCGGTGCACCTGTTGTTGTTAAGGCAGACGGTCTTGCTGCAGGTAAGGGCGTTATTGTTGCAACTGAGCTTGAACAGGCCCTCGAAGGTGTTCGCGAGTGTTTCTCGGGCCATTTTGGCGATGCAGGAGCAACCGTTGTTGTTGAGGAGTTCCTTGAGGGGCCAGAGTGTTCGCTGCTTGCGCTCACTGATGGAACGTACGTTGTTCCGCTGGCAACAGCCCAGGATCACAAGCGCGCTTACGACGACGATAAGGGACCTAACACCGGTGGAATGGGCGTCTATTCTCCTGTTCCTTTTGTGACCAATGAAGAACTTTCCCAGATGATAGCCATTGAGCAGCGCGTTGTTGACCAGCTCAAAAAAGAGGGTATCAACTATTCTGGCTGCCTTTACGGCGGATTTATGCTGACCAAAGACGGCCCTAAGGTTCTTGAATTTAATGCTCGCTTTGGCGATCCAGAAACTCAGGTTGTACTGCCTCGCCTCCAGGGCGATTTGGTTTCAATTTTGATGGCTTGCGATAACGGCACCCTCCGTCATCAGCAGGTTTCCTGGTCTGATACGGTAGCTGTTTCTGTTGTTCTGGCAAGTGCTGGATATCCTGGTTCTTACGAAAAGGGCAAGGAGATTACCGGTATTGAGGCTGCTCAGCAGCTTGAGGGCGTTTCTGTGTATCACGCCGGAACTGCTCAGACCGAGGACGGAAAGATTGTCACAGCAGGCGGCCGCGTGCTTAACGTCACTGCGCTTGCACCAACTTTTGAGGAAGCTCGCGCTCGTGCATATGAGGCTTGCGACCTTATCAACTTTGAAGGCAAGCAGCTCAGGCACGATATTGGACTTAAGGCTCTTCAAGGTCGTCCAGAAATAGTTAGGTTAGCGCTTATGGCAAATCAAAATGACGAGAAAACCAACGTACAGGATGGTGCTTGGACCAGCGATCAAAGCAGTTCTCAGTTTAGTGATGTGTTTGATGATATGCAGTCTGCTGAGCCAGAGATTCTCGACGCTGACATGCAGGTAACTCCAGAGGTATTTGACTCTGCTCGTAATGATTTGCACTCAGCGGTTAATTCGCTTACCTACGACGGTGAGCGTGTTGCTGTGGGCGATGCTGCCTACCATCATTCTGGGGAGCCACAAAAGCGCAGCTTTGTTGCAGGTACAGAGGATGCGCGTGATGCTTCTCTAGAAGAGAAGCCACTCTCTGAGGACACCGTTTGGGTTGGTCGCATTTTTGACGTGAATCGTCTTCGTGTTTCTCTTCCGGATGGACGCACTGCTCTTCGCGATGTTGTGCGTCATCCCGGTGCTGTGGCTATCGTTGCACTGACTGATGAAGGTAGAATTTGCCTGGTTCGTCAGTACCGAACTGCGCTTGGTCGCGTAACAGTTGAGCTACCTGCAGGAAACTTGATCCAGGCGAGGATCCTCTTGATTGCGCTCACCGTGAGTTGCTGGAAGAAACCGGAATGAAGGCGGGAAAGATGGCTTTTCTCACCACTACCGCCACTTCTGATGGATTTACTGACGAGCTCATTCACCTTTATATGGCAACTGAGTTGACCTTTGAGGGATCAGACCCAGATGCCGACGAATTTATTAACGTGGATCTTGTTCCACTATCTGAGCTGGTAGATGCTGTTCTCGATGGCAAAATCGAGGACGCAAAGACTATCATTGGAGCTCTTATCTGCGATTCAATTTCACACCGATTGCCTATGGAGTAATTACGCATGCTTGATCGTCCTTCTCGCCCTGTACCTGGTAGTTCTTTGACTTCAGCCTCTAGCAGAAACGGCTTTAGAAACTCTGGAAACAACACCTCTGGCAAACACCGCAAATCGCTGTTTGCCAGTTTCTTTCTTATTATGCTCCGCAAAAGCATCTGTTTATTCTGGACACTATCTGCGCCATCATTTTGGCTTGCATTGAGCTGGCGTTCCCTCAAATTCTGCGATCGCTCACAAAGGGACTGTTTGTGCAGGGTAAAGATGCCATTCTTGGCAGCTTAGTGTTCATTGCCGTTGGCCTTGTGGTTATGTACTTTGTCCACTTTCTGTGTCGCTACTTTGTCATTAGCTGGGGACACATCATGGGCGCGCGCATGGAAAGCAAGATGCGAGAAGACCTGTTTGACGCCTACGAGCGCATGAGTTTCTCGTATTATGATCGCCACAAGACGGGTGACCTGATGAGTCGCCTGGTATCTGACTTGTTCGACATTTCTGAGACGGCGCACCACGGTCCCGAGTATCTGATTATTGGCTTGCTTGAGATTGCTGGCTCTTTTGTTATTCTGACGTTTATCAATGTGCCTCTTACGCTGGTGCTTGCTGGAATTGCCGCCGCGTTAGTGGTGTTCAATTTCTTTGCCAACATGCACATGCGCGGTATTTTTAAAGAGAATCGTATGCGTATTTCCGACGTAAATACCCAGCTAGAAGACTCACTTTCTGGTATTCGCGTGGTTAAGGGCTTTGCGGCAGAAGATCACGAACGTAAGAAATTTAGGGCAAGCAACTCCGCATATTTGGACTCCAAAGCCAACATGTACCACGCAATGGGCAGATATCAGGCTGCTATTTCTGGCATGATGGGCGTTTTGAACACTGTCGTGTTGGTTTTGGGTGGTTGGATGATTGCTCAGGGTCAGATGCAGGCCATTGACCTGGCAACTTATGCGCTCTACATCTCGCTGTTCACCACGCCAATCATGAACATTCTGAACTTTACTGAGACGTTCCAGAAAGGCCTTGCGGGCTTTAAGCGTTTCTCGGAAATTCTTGAGACTCAGCCAGATATTCAAGATGCGCCTGATGCTCACGATATTCAGATTACTGCTGGCGATATCATCTACCAGGACGTTCATTTTTCTTACAACAATGCTGAAGAGGTTATTGATGGCTTGAACCTTCATATTGAGAGCGGAAAAAAACCGTTGCGCTGGTTGGACCTTCAGGCGGAGGTAAGTCAACTACCTGCGCTTTATTGCCACGCTTCTATGATGTTACAAGCGGAAGCATCACCATTGACGGGCAGGACATTCGCTCCGTTACGCAGCACAGTTTGCGCTCGGCAATTGGTATGGTCCAACAGGACATGTACCTTTTTGACGGCACCATTGCGGAGAACATTGCATACGGTTGCCCTGAGGCTTCCGCAGCCGACATTGCGCTTGCCGCAAAGCGTGCGAACATCGCTGAGTTTATCGAGTCGTTGCCTGACGGATATGACACGCAGGTAGGACAGCGCGGAACAAGGCTTTCTGGCGGACAAAAGCAGCGCATTTCCATTGCGCGCGTGTTCCTCAAGAACCCTCCACTGCTCATCCTAGACGAGGCTACTTCTGCTTTGGACAACGAGTCCGAACGTGCGGTTCAGGAATCCCTTTCTGAGCTGGCAAAGAATAGAACCACGCTGGTCATTGCTCATCGACTTTCGACAATTATGGGCGCTGATGAGATTATTACCATCGACCACGGCCGTGCAGTTGAGCGTGGAACCCACGATGAGTTGCTAGAAAAGGGCGGAATCTACGCTCATTACTATCAAATGCAGTTTGGTGGTGCGCCAAATCTCGCAAGGCGGTAAAATAGAGCATTAGGTGCTTTGCGAAACGCGGTTTGCAGTTTGCAGTTTGCAAACCGACGGCTCGTAACCAAAGATCAAAAGTCAACGCATTGCATGCTTTGAAAGCGTGTTTATGCAGGTTGAATGAGAGAGCTACATGGCTAAAGATGATGCAGAACGTTCACGCTTCGCGCGTCGCCAGAAGGGCGCGCTTGACGCTGACGCAGCTGAAGAGTTGTTTACCAAGGTAGACGAGACAGGTCATCCTAACGAGGAGCGCGCAGCTCAAGAGCGTGCTCGCAGGCAGGGCGGAGCTGCGGCGGTAGACGTTGACCCGCTCTCGGGATCTGATCCTTCGGGATCAAATATCGAGAAGGTCATTACAAAGACAGCAGTCCTTTTTGTTCTGATTTTCCTGGTAATTGTTGTTCTCATGCAGGTTTCTTGCGGTGTTATTCGCCGAGCCAACACAGCAAATCTAACTGAATCTGTTACGGTACGATCTGTTGCATCCGCATTGCGTGGAGGCGTTGAGTGGGGTAATGGATTCACGCAGTTCCCCGAAGATTTCTCGGTTCAGGAAGCTGACGAGAACACTGGTCGCGTTGAGGTAACGGTTACCGACACCACCTCAAAAGACGTGCTTGAATGCTACGCCGGATCAAGTGTTCAGGCTCAGGCGTTTGCTATTAACGCACTGCTCAACCCACGAATCAATACCGTTGTCTATCATGTTAGCGTTCATAGAAACGACCAGGGTGAGTTGCAGAAATCTCAGCTCTTTGGATTCCTTAAACCCGGCGGAGATGCAACACCTATCTTTACCTTTACGTTCTCAAAGACGCAGTCTTCTGATGGAGTAAATATCACCATGGTCATTACTGGTGCAAACGATACTATTCAGAAAGAGCTGCGAGACCAGATTGCCACGTCATTTACGCCGGTTCGCGTGCTTGGCGGCATCGTTGGTGGAGATTCTTCAACAAAGAAGAACACCACAACTGGAACAACAGGAACCACTGGTACCACTAACACCACAGGTACAAGCGACAGTTCTTCAGGCACTAAGTAGTCTACGGACCTGCAAGCAACAAAGCAAAAGAGTAAAAGAGCCGCTGAAGTCAGCGGCTCTTTTACTTGTGCTGCTGGAAGAGACTTATCGGGAGGTCGGCTCGCCTCAAAATGGTGGCGTGGCGAATGATTTGCACGTTAATTTGACTGAAAGTTATGGAATCGATGTTTTTAAGACGATTGTGGCCCCAAAAAGGTAAAAAAGCCGTTTAGTTGGAAGTTTTAGTCTTTATGCATGACGATTTTGAGTGATTTTGATTTAGCAATGTGTCGCTTGATTAACGTCAACTGGGCTTTTAGTAATATCAAATATGTAATCAATTTCTTCGATTTCCAACTAAACGGATTTTTTACCTTTTTCGCCCTATTTTTGAAGCTTAATTTTTTTGTTTGATAAAAAAATGAAACGAATAAAGGACTAGAAAAATGCATTTTCATGCATAACGAAGATTGCTTGCGAAGAATAGGCGCCCACTCTACGCGAGTGAGCGCCTATGACAAAGAAATAGAATGCTTTTTGCGACGCAAAGGCCTGTGCGAGCAGTTTATTTTGTAAAAGCTCTTACTCCTGCAGAAGCTGGGCAATTAGGCCAAGCTTTGTCTCAAACGAAACGCCACGAAGCTCAAAGTTTGGCTGCTCGCGAGTAATTTCCATGGACTCGCAGACAAACTCACCAGCGAACTCAACCGCGTCAGCGATTTCCTGACCACACATAACTGCAGCTAAAAGCGCAGAAGCAAACAGATCGCCGGTGCCGTGCAGCATGTAAGGCAGAAGCTCGGAGACAATCTCGCCACGCTCGGACTCGGTGGCAACAAAATTGCGGATAAGGTCATCGCCGCGAACAATACCCTTAAGGACAACGCACTTTGCGCCCATCGCAAGCAGTGCATCAAGCAGCTCATCTACCTGCTCATCAGTCAAATCCTGACCAGCGTATGGAATGCCCGTTAGAATTGAAGCCTCAGTAAGATTTGGTGTTAAAATATCTGCGCCATTTACCAGGGACTTCATTGCGTCGCAAAGCTTTGCGTATAGGTTGGATATATCTTGCCGCCATCGCCCATAACTGGGTCAACAACGCGAAGTGCCTTTGGATGCTCCTGGTACAAGCGCTGAATGCTTGCAACCTGCTCTGCTGCACCAAGGAAGCCAGAATAAATGGCGTCCAGGTCAATGCCCTCTTCCTTCCATGCATCCAGGTAATCCTCGAGCATGTTGGTGGTGTCGTGCATGTAGAACGTAGGGAACTTGGTGTGTGCCGAGAAAAGCGACGTAGGCACGGGGCAAACGTCACATCCCGCTGCTGACAGAACCGGAATAGCTACGCCAAGCGAGCATTTTCCGTATCCGCAGAGGTCATGCACTGCGGCGATGCGAGGGATGTACGAGCCTTCTCGCTGGTACAGAACAGAGTTGGTTTCATTCATTACAGTTTCCTTTCACGTGGACTGATGGACCAACGTTCTAGAAAATCATACTCTATACTGTGAGATGGATATTTGACGTATCCGCCTATTTTAAGAGACGTAACAAAGGAGCAGAGATGGCAGATCAGCCTGTTGTCGGCATTATCATGGGATCAAAGAGCGACCTTGCAACTATGGAGGGATGTACCGCTGAGCTCGAGCGCTTGGGCGTTCCATATGAGCTGGTCATCGCATCCGCACACCGCACTCCAGACAAGGTTCACCAGTGGGCCGAGACCGCTGCTGACCGTGGCCTCAAGGTAATCATCGCGGCCGCAGGAAAGGCCGCTCACCTGGGTGGAGTTGTTGCTGCATTCACTCCGCTGCCTGTCGTTGGCGTTCCAATGAAGACCTCCGATCTCGGCGGCATGGACTCCCTGCTTTCCATGGTCCAGATGCCATCCGGCGTACCTGTTGCCTGCGTTGCCATCAACGGCGCCAAAAACGCAGCTATTTACGCTACTCAGATTCTCGGCGCTTCTCTTCCAGAGTATCGCGAGAAGATCGTCCAGCTTAAAGCCGAGATGGCTGACGCATAAGCTGACGCGTACTGAACACACGCAGCTCGCGAATAAATTCGTACCCGCACGCACGCAGCTCGCGAATAAACTCGTACCCGCATGCACGTAGTCCGCAAATAGAACTCGCATGCATGCGTACCTGCATCCGCAATCGCACACGAGACCCGCGCTTCAGGAGATTTGAGGCGCGGGTTTTTGCGTATCGCAAAATGTGATTATGCGATGACTTCATAAGATGCACAGAGATTTTTGTTTCGTGCATAGCTAAACTTTTAAGGGGTATGACAAAGGTATGACAAAGAGTACCTTCAGAAGGGAAGTGCATGGAATCAAAAAACGGCAAGCATTTTGCTTCATTCGCCGCTGACGACCAGACGGCTGGAAATACTCACACCTCAAAAACATCCGTCGAGATGGTTTCTATGAAAAATTCCGCGTCTTCAAAAAAAGAGGGCAACAAAAAAACCTCTCCTAAAAAGTCTGGCGAGAAACCCACTAAGAAGAAGGGTTTTGCTTATATTCTTTCCACGCTCTTGCTGGTAGTTGGCATTGGCCTCTTGGTTGTCGCTGGCGTCATGTTTGGCAAGACTCAGCTTGAATACCACGAGCAAGACGTCATCAACGAAGAACTCGCTACATACGCAACAGTTTCCGAGAAAAAAGACGAGGCTCCAGTTATTGATTGGGCTGGTCTTCAGGCAGTAAACAACCAGGTTGTCGGCTGGATTCAGATTCCAGATACGCAGGTCAACTATCCTGTGTATCAGACCACAGATAACGATCACTACCTGCATACAAACGCAAAAGGTGAGTGGTCAATCGGCGGCCAGATTTTCATGGACTACCAGAACAATCCAAATGGCCTTACTGACCAGCAGACCATTCTCTATGGTCACCACATGAGAAACGGCTCTATGTTCCAGTACATTGGAGCAATGAACGACCAGTCTACCTTCGATAAGGTTGAGACCATCTGGTACGTCACACCTACTCAGACATATGAGCTTGAGCCGGTATTCACCTATCACACCGATGAAGACGATGAGGAAGTTAGGCAGTTTAACTTTGCTTCTGTTGATGAGTTCAGGTCTTACTTAAAGATAGGCTCTCAAGGGCAGTAAGCTCGCGTTCTGATGCAGCAGAGGTTCTTTCTCGCGCTGACCATGTTCTTACGCTCTTTACCTGCAATTATACTGACCAGTATGGTCGTACCATGCTCATTTGTGTTCCAAAGACTGAGGCACAGCCAAAGGCTCAGTAGTCGGTACGATGACGGTTCAGAAAGAGTTTTGGACACAGTCAGAAGCTGTCAGTCAGGGCAGTAAAATGCTACTTTCTTAAAAAATTGTTACACGCTCCGAACATATTTGTTCGGAGCGCTTTTTCTTGCAAATTTCCAGGTACACTGTATGTACTGTTGCCAAACGTGAGAGACGTTTGATCAAGGGTGACTCAAGCCGAGGAGCCCGGAGGGGATCCAATGGAACTTCACGAGGAATGTGGCGTCTTTGGAGTATGGGCGCCTGACCGTGACGTTGCTCGACTCACTTATTTTGCGCTGCACGCGCTGCAGCATCGCGGGCAAGATTCCGCAGGTATAGCCGTCGGCGACGGCCAGACCGTGCTTATCAGAAAAGACACGGGCCTCGTAACCGAAGTTTTTAACAACGACGACCTTAACGCAATGCCAGGTAAAGTGGCTATCGGTCACTGCCGCTACGGTACCGCAGGCGCCAAGGGTTGGGAGTCTGCTCAGCCTCACATGTCGTCCATCGATGAGACCCTCATAGCCCTGGCACATAACGGCACCCTCGTCAACTTTGACTCTTTGCGAGAAGAACTGTCTTCTCGCCAGATTTCCTTTAGATCCAACACGGATTCCGAGGTAGCCGCCCAGCTCATCGGCTACTTTACTCGTCGTACACACCGTCTGCGCACCGGCATCGCCGCAACTATGAACCTTATCGAGGGCGGCTACGCCATGGTGCTCATCCGCGAGAACGCGCTGTACGCGTTTAGGGATCCTAACGGTATTCGTCCGCTGGTACTTGGCCATATTGGCGAGGAAGGCGAGAATAACTGGGTGGTTGCTTCCGAGACGTGCGCGCTGGATATTGTGGGCGCCACGTATGTGCGCGAGGTGGCTCCTGGCGAGATTATCCGCATCTCGGACAGTGGTCTGTCTTCTGAGATGGGACTTTCTCCTCGTCAGCAGGCAGATTGCATCTTTGAGCAGGTGTATTTCTCGCGTCCTGACTCTATTATTAGCGGTCGCTCGGTGTATTCTGTCCGTCATCAGATGGGTCGCCAACTGGCAAAAGAGACACCGGCCGATGTTGACCTAGTAATCGGTGTACCTGATTCCGGCGTTCCTGCAGCTGAGGGTTTTGCGCAAGAGCTTGACGTGACTTTTGGCACTGGCTTGATCAAAAACCGCTACGTTGCCCGTACATTCATTCAACCTACACAGCAGCTTCGCGAGCTGGGTGTACGCTTGAAGCTCAACGCACTTTCTGACGTTGTTGCAGGTAAGCGCATCGTAATGGTAGACGATTCTGTTGTTCGCGGCACTACTTCCAAGCAGATTGTTCAGCTGCTTAGAGACGCAGGAGCTACTGAAGTACACGTCAGAAGCGCATCTCCAAAGGTTATCTGGCCTTGCTTCTATGGTATTGATACTGCCGATCAGGCCCAGCTTGTTGCGGCAAAAATGACTACTCAAGAGATTTGTGAGTATATCGGTGCAGACTCCTTAGGCTTTTTGAGCCTGGAGGGTCTGCTTGCCTGCGTTCCTTCTCGCGGTTATTGCGAGTCTTGCTTTAGCGGCAGGTATCCTGTGGCAATTCCGGAAGACTTCCACCAGAGGTTCTTGCCAGAAAACACCCCAGACAATCTAAACCCATCGTATGCATTAAAGTTTGACCAGGTAGAACAGCAGTTAATTGACAAGGGCCTTGTCCCCTCAGAGCAGTAAGAAGGAGAATAATGACTACTTCCGCTGATCCAACCAAGCAGATTACCTACGCCGACGCAGGCGTTGATGTTGATGAGGGCGCTCGCGCGGTTGACGCCATCAAAGCTGCTGTTGCTACAACTACTCGCCCCGAGGTCATTGGCGGCTTGGGTGGCTTTGGCTCCTGCTTCTCGGCGGCAGCACTCAAAGACATGGAAGAGCCTGTACTGGTCAGCGGCACTGATGGCGTTGGCACCAAGCTTGCCATCGCCCAGCTGCTTAACCGCCACAACACCGTGGGCGAGGATCTGGTTGCCATGTGCGTTGATGACATTGTACCCATGGGTGCAGAGCCTCTGTTCTTCCTCGATTACGTGGCCGTGGGCAAACTCAAAGCTGAGGCTGTTGCCGAGATTGTTGGCGGTATCGCAGAAGGTTGCCGCAAGAGTGGATGTGCGCTGGTAGGCGGCGAGATGGCCGAGCATCCAGGCGTTATGAACCCCGACGACTACGATCTGGCAGGCTTGTTGTAGGCGTTGTCGACAAGCCAAAGATTTTAGGTCCCGAGAAGGTCAGTGAGGGTGATATCATCCTGGGACTTCCTTCTTCGGGTATTCATTCCAACGGATATTCGCTGGTACGCAAGGTAGCCATTGAGGGCAAAACGGTTGAGGAGCTCAACCAGCCTCTGGAGGAACTTGACGGCGAGTCGCTCGCAGACGCTGTTTTGCGTCCAACCACCATTTATGCAGGTGGATTGCTTGCCGCACTCCATGCAGGAGCCCCTATTAAGGCTATGGCACACATCACCGGTGGTGGAATCACCGAGAACCTTAACCGTGCACTGCCAGCTCACCTTGACGCAGAGGTTGATCGTGGTGGAGAGGCTGGTCCTGCATGGGATATTCCACCAGTTATTTCATACGTTTCTAACGCCGCCAATCTCTCTCTTGATGAGCAGTATCGCACCTTCAACATGGGCGTTGGCATGGCTCTTATCGTAGACATGGACGATGTTGACGATGTTGCAGAAGCCCTCTCTGACCAGGGATTTGAGCCATTTGTCATGGGTCAGATTATCCCAGGCACCGGAAAGGTGGTCTACAACGATGCCAATTAAGCTTGGCGTTCTTCTTTCCGGTTCAGGTACTAACCTGCAGGCTATTATTGATGCCATTGATGCTGGCAAGCTAGACGCAACCATCGAACTGGTCGTTTCTTCTCGCCCCGATGCATATGGTCTGAAGAGGGCAGAGGCAGCCGGTTTGCAAACCCTGACACTCTCAAAAGAGACGTACGAGGATCCGTTTGTTGCAGATATGGTCATTGCCACCGAACTCAAGCGCTATAACGTTGATTATGTTGTTATGGCTGGTTACATGCGTAAAGTTGGCGTTCCTATTCTGAATACCTTCCTTAATCGTGTGCTCAATCTGCATCCGGCGTTGCTACCAAGTTTCCGTGGTGCACATGCTATTCAGGATGCGTATGAGTACGGCGTCAAGGTGACGGGCGTCACCGTTCACCTGGCAAACGCCGATTACGACCGCGGACCCATTATTGCCCAGCGCCCCGTTGTGGTTGAAGAGGGCTGGACCGTTGACCAGCTTGAAGAGGCAATTCATCAGGTAGAGCACAAGCTTTATCCTGAGGTGTTGCAGCTATTTGCCCAGGACAAAGTTCACGTTGAGGGTCAAAAGGTTCGCATAGAGTTAGGCAAGTAAATGGTGAGAAATGCCCGAATTATAGCAGCGCTGTAATTGCGGTAACAAGTCCAAGAGAATACCAGGGGCGTTAGCAATCATAATAGGAACATCGCGCTCTTTCTTGAAAGCGCCGTAAACAAACCAAACAGTGCAGTTAATCATAGCAACCAGAGGCTGGATAAAACTACCCTTGTTTCCAGCAAGATTATTTGTAATCTGTGGGATATAAGAAACATACATCATGACTGAGAGAATACTGCCAAATTGGCCCAGCTTGTTGAAGAAATTCTCGTCAAAAGAAAGTGTGTGCTTTTTTGTCATATAAAATAACCTCCAATGTCTAACAAACAGATTGCTGATACTTACCCAAGTACTAAACAAGATATTCGTTAGTTCGTTGCAGAATAACTTGCATCAATCCATTGACACAGCTCATCAAAGTCAACAGAGCCATCTAAAAGCGCAGAGATCCAATTACCGTACTGATTTGCAACGTATTCAAACAGCTTTTCTCGCATAATCTGGCCTTCCTAGTCCATATCTTATTATGATCAACAGCTTCTCTATGGAGAAGTTGAAATTATCATTATCTCCAGCGTACGCGCCCTAAACAGCTATACTAAATGTGTTTGTATATGTAATAAAAAGTCCAAGTGAAGGGCGTCATATGAGCCGAGTTTCTCGTAGAGAAGATGAGTTCTACAGCATGTTCTCTGAGTTTTCAGCGTTGATTGTTTCTACGGCAAAACTGTTTGTCTCCTATATGGAGTCATTCCCAAGTTCAGAAGATTATGAAGTCCAAATCAAGAACTACGAGACACTCTGCGATGACCAGGTAGGAAAGATCATTTCCACCCTCAACACATCCTTTATCACGCCATTTGATCGCGAGGACATTTCACGTCTTGCCCTGCTTATGGACGAGATTGCAGACGGCATTGAGAGCGTTTCTGCTCATCTCAGCATGTATGACATCAAAGAGATGCGTCCAGAGGCTGTTCAGGTAGCTCATCTAATCCTGTTTGCTTCAGAGGAGCTGCAGAAGGCTTTTGATCGTCTCCCTGATTATCACAAGGATGACTCGGTCATTCGTCACACACGCTCTGCAAAATGAATACGAGGATCAGGGCGATGTTGTGTATCGTAACGCTCTGAGCTCTATCTTTAGAAACGTCGATGATCCAATTGAGGTTCTTAAGTGGAAGAGCCTTCTGGATAGGCTCGAGTCTCACCCTTGACGCTTGCAAGCATGTTGCAAACGCTGTTCAGAATGTCATTGTGAAAAAAATGGCTAGCATCTTGCTTATTGCGGTACTTGTTTCCGCTCTGATATTTGAGTTCATCAACGGTTTCCACGACACCGCAAACGCTATTGCAACCACGGTGTATACCAAGGCTTTTGCCTCTACGCACAGCAATTATCATGTCGGCTATCATGAACTTTATCGGCGCGCTTATGAGCGAGAAGGTCGCTATGACCATCGCGTCTGGTCTGGTTGATATTCAGCTCCAGCTCTACGTTATTTTTTTGCTGCATTGATGGGCGCTATCATTTGGGACCTCTTTACCTGGTGGTTCTCAATTCCAAGCTCCTCATCACACGCACTTATCGGCAGCCTTATTGGCGCAACCATCGTATTTACAGGCAGCACGGGCCATATTCTGTGGGCGGGCGTCATCGAGAAGGTTGTTATCCCTCTGTTTACCTCTCCACTTATTGGTATGGCGCTGGGCTACTTTATTATGAAGCTGGTATTTGAGATCTTTGCTGATTGGCCACCTAAAAAGGCAAACGGTCTTTTCCACCGTCTTCAGGTACTTTCAGCTGCGTTTATGGCATACAGTCACGGCAACAACGATGCTCAGAAGACTATGGGAATCATCACGTTAGCGCTGGTAACCGCAGGTCTGCACGATCCTTCCATGGGCATTCCTCTGTGGGTCAAACTGCTTTGCGCTACAACTATGGCGCTAGGCACCTCCATTGGTGGTGGCCGCATCATGCGTACCGTTGGCGATGGTGTTACTAAGCTCACGCCAGTTATTGGCTTTGTCGCCGAAACAAGTTCCACCGTTGCAATCGAGATCATGACCGCTCTTGGCGCACCAGTCTCCACTACGCAGGTTATTACCACATCCATCATGGGCGCAGGATCTGCTCGTCGCCGTAGCTCCGTGCGCTGGGGTGTTGCGCGCAAGATTATTGCCGCTTGGTTTGTGACGCTGCCAGCCACCATGGCGCTCGGTGGACTTATTGCATTTTTGACCAGCTTTGTTCTGGCATAACCTATGCTCAACGTTGTACTGGTAGAGCCCGAGATTCCCGCAAACACGGGAAACATTGGTCGTACCTGCGTAGTTAGTGGAACCCACTTGCACTCAGTGGGTCCATTGGGCTTCTCGCTTGATGACAAAAGCCTCAAACGAGCTGGTATGGCCTATTGGCAAAGTCTTAACGTTTCTGTCTACGATAACTGGGATCAATTTCTGGAGAAGAACGGTCTTGCCCAAGCATCTGGTGCACCTGCTGGGGACGCTGCACACGACGCTGTTGCCGCTGCAGGCACCGCTTCCAACGGTGTTTTTACGGCCAGTAGATCTCCACTACATTTTCTGACTAAGAAAGCTAAGAAGACCTATACTCAGGCAACGTATCGCGATGGGGATTACCTTATCTTTGGCAAAGAAAGCTTGGGATTATCCGAGGAACTCCTGGCCCAGCATGCTGACGAGTGCGAGAGAATCCCAATGTTGCAAGACTCCGCAAGCCTGGTTAATCGTGAGGACTGGAGTCAAAAGCACGATGCACTTGACGGTGATGACCAATACGCTCATCCAGCGCTTTTGCGGCAGGATATCTGCGGAAACTTCATTGACCCTAACGAGTTCTCGGTCAGTGCGCTTAACGTTTCAAACGCTGCCGCCATTGTGCTGTATGAGGCGCTGCGACAGATTGGCTTTCCGGGGATGAGTGTCTAAGAACTAGCTTATTGAGTTTGTTTATGATGCAGAATGAGAAAAGCGCCAAGAATGGCGACAGAGGTAAGACGCATGTTAATTAAAATCCGACAGCACCATTAGATGCTGTCGGATTTCTAAATTAAATTTGCTGCTTAATCACTATAAAGCGGTGAGAAATGTTAATCCGCCTAAATTACACCAGCAGTATTTGGAATAATGAGAATCCAGTCCTTTTTGGGCTCTTTAGTCCAACCATAGATGACCCAAATGAGACAAGAAACTGCTGCAAATAGAGGTTGAAAAGGTTGAGCCTTTACTCCCTGTAGATTTGCAATAATTTGTGGAATATAAGCGATAAAAACAAATACTCCGATAAAAGCTCCGATAGAGCCTACAAATAGATTGATTTGTTTCTTTGACATAAAACACCTCCTCCTTTGTTATTTTAATTATAAGGAGGAGGTGACAAGAAAATCAAACTATCTATGAAATTAGAATTTAATGAAATTTGGTTAGTTATGAAGAAGCGTTTGTGGGCTCACCGGGTTTCTCGGTAGGCTTTCTTTGTAAAGAGCTTGCCAGATTTCCTGAGCTGATAGGCAAGAATCAGGATAGTTACCAGCATAACAAGCGTGCAAACGATGGAACCTTCTGCGCCAAAGCTACCGCCGGTAAGCCAATCCGGGCCACTGCCAGGGGCAAACTGCAGCAAAGAACTGCCTGTAGTGCTACCGCTTACCAGAACTCCAAAGATGTTGCCCTGAGCAAAGTTCCAGGCTCCGTGAATGCCAGCGGCTCCCCAGAGATTGTCAGTTTTGATGATATAGAACGTCTCTAAGATGCCAAAAAGAATTAGGTCGATCAGGGATTGCATAGTAAAGCCACTGTTGAACATATGGAGAAGACCAAATAGACTGCTCGAAACCACGATTGCAATAATTTTGTTGGACTTCTCTGCCATGACAGGAAGAAGCCAGCCCCTAGTAATAAGTTCTTCTGTTCCGCCTTGAATCAGCCAAAACGGAATAGTGAGAAGAACAAAGCCGAATGCATAAGGCGTAAAAGTAGTGCCAACTAATTGATAAGATCCGGTCAAAATGAGAATCAGCATCACAACAGAGAAGAGAAGAATTCCTAGAGCAAAGCCTTTGAACAGCTCTTTCTTCCAGTTGTCTTTGTAAAATCCTAGGGTAACAATCGGACGTTTTTCAAAGAGTTTTACCCACAGGAAAAAGAGACCTGCAATAAAGACAAAGGAAAGAAGCGTTACCAGAAGATAGTAGTCTCCAAAAATCTCTCTCAGATTGAGGGAATCGGAAAGGCGATCTGGAAGATCTGGGTGCGCCATGTAGTAAGGGGCAATAATAAGTGCTGCTGAGATGGTCATTACAATGGCGCCAATAATTTGCCCAACGACCAACAAGAAAACGGCTAAAAAGGGACTAAGCCAAGCTGGAGTTAGTCTCTTTGCCTGCTTGACGTCGGAAAACATACGATTTTCTTGCATAAAAAACTCCTAGTAAACGCGCTCAAATCACGTCATGTAGATGACAAAATTTTAGCGACGGTGCAGGCAAACAGCGTCTACCTGCGGTTAGTTCTCCTTATACTCTAAGAGAAAATCGCAACAATCGCCACCGTGGCCTATGGTTTTTGTGCGGCCCCAGATAAGCTGTGGATGCAAATTACCGTATCCTGCATCGTCGCTATCACAGTATGCAGCGGTTATTTCGGGGTAGCCATATTTTTTGGTTATCTCATAGTAGGGGCATCTTACAATGTTAAGGCGCGCTTCGTTACCATGACTTTCTGGATATTCAAAGGCAAATCCAGCATTTGATGTGCAGCTTTTCTCGATACCTGATTTAAAGAGGCGAGGAAACTTGCGTGCAAGGCCAAACGTTTTGATGGCCCATTGGAAGAGTGGGACTCGTTTGGCAGCAAAGCGCTGGAAATATTCGCGAATATACCAGACGGCCTTTTCTTGTGGGATGCCCTCTGCGCGCAGAGCTTCATAGACTGCAATACCAGGGTAAATGCGCTTGTAAGAGTGAGCACGGAGTTCTTTGGAATCGGATGCATTTTTCTGTACAGAGCGCCTCGAATCGCGTTTGAGCTGCCTGTGCAATCTGATCTGCTTTTTGCTTTGCCGAGGTCCTCGGCGGCTATCGCGCACGTATCTTTGATGAGCTGCTGTACTTTCATATGAGCCTCACAATTTGTAAGAAATGCCCTGATGAAAAGCAAGTAGAACGTACTAACAATTATACGCTTAATTTTTACGGAACGCAGCAAGCGCGGATGTCCAGCGATGGTTTAGATAAAGTTCTTTACTATCTCCAGCCCAAGAAGCAGTGCCTTTTCATGGGAGTCTTTGCCAAAGTCCCTTTCGTCATATTCGTGAACGTTTGCCAAAGAGTCTGCCGTAAAAAGGAACTGTCCAAACTGCGCGCCTCGTTTTCTGCAGCAAGCAGCAAGGGCCGAGCATTCCATCTCTACAACTGAGCATCCTTCTTGCAGGCGATACTCAACCATATCTTTTGTCTCACGGAAGAAACCATCAGTAGACCAGGTGGTGCACGTCTCAAAAGGGAGGCCGTCTTTTTTGAAGGTCTCTTCTATGGCAGAAATTGGCTCCTCATCAAGCTCTATGTATCTTGATGCTGGAAGATAGTGATAGGACGTCCCTTCCGCTCTAAGAGCTTTGGTTGGGACGAGAAAGGCATTTTCTTGTATCTCTTTTAGAACGCCGCATGAACCAACTGCAATTATTTTCTTACATCCACAGGTAACCAGTATGTCCATTACCTGTGTGGATGAAGCAGATCCAGTAGGGGATTGAACTAAACAGATTTTCTCGCCATATGAATCTAAAACGTAGACTTTAATATCTCGAGAAACGGTCACGATTGTTTCTACGACTTCTGCTCCGTGCTCTTTAGCGTAATCATGGACGACGTCTCCAAGAAATGCAAAGAGGCACTTTTCTGGCAGCCGGCCTGCGGTCCATTCGTGATCTGCTGAAATAACCTCTGAGGAGGCATCGTCATATTCTAAAAGAGGTATTTCGTTTTTTATAATCACGGGAGCTCCTGAGTTGTAAGTGCCTTTGAGAAGTCTACCATCATTAAACGTTGCACTTGCTTTGAGAATTCAAGAGGAAAAAACGTCGGACAAACAAAACAAATCGAGAATACATCCGTATACTGATTGACAACGTATACCATTTGTATCAAAATCACCTTAAAAGGAGCTGATACTATGGCAACAAGTCCTACTCAAATTCGCATCGATAGTAATGTCAAAACAGAAGCAAATGAACTGTTTAAAGAACTCGGTATCGATATGTCAAGCGCCGTAAACATCTTCTTACGCCAGTGCGTTTTGCACGGTGGCCTTCCTTTTAAAGTGGAAATCCCAAAGTTTAATGCTGAAACACTGGCTGCTATGGAAGAAGCACGCGATATCATGTCAGGTAAAATTCAAGCAACATCCTACAACACCACAGATGAGCTGTTTGAAGATCTCAATGCAAGGGTTTAAGTTATATGCTTAAACTTCAAGCAACTTCTAAGTTTCGGAAGGATTACAAGCGCATTAAAAAGCGAGGTCTTGATATATCTCCACTTCAAGAGGTGCTTGACAAACTCTGCGCCGGGGAAGCTTTAGACCTAAAACACAAAGACCACGCTCTTACTGGACCCTACCAAGGGTTTAGAGAATGCCATATTCGACCAGACTGGCTTTTGATTTATGCCATTCACGAAGATGAGCTTATACTTGTTGCTTCTCGTACGGGAAGTCACGCTGATTTATTTAATATGTAGCAAATCATGTCTAGGAGTTCTTTTGTATACTCCTCTGGGTAATTGATGGAATACTCGCCATGATATAAGCCTTTCTTTATTTCAAGAACGCTATCAGGCAGTGCCTTATGTAATTGTTCTGCTGAGCAGATCATCTTTTTCTGTTCTTTTTCTCCGACAAGTATGTGGACTTTAGTGTGAGCATTCTGAAGGCCGGGTTTTATCTCATAGGATGTATTTGCTTCTAAGAATGCAATCATGTTCTCTTTGAGATTTGTGACGTGTCCCGATAATAGTCTTCAAATAAATCTTTACGAATATGAAGATAGTCAAATTGCATTTGAGCAAAACTCTTCTTTTTCACTAAGCCATAACTTAGAGAAAACATCGGTTTAATCAAGGCATTGGTCATCTTAGACGGAATAACGGACGCACTCTCAATGACAGCGTTTTGACAAATTGTATTTTGTTGCGTCAGCATTTCTACTAAAATCTGCGCGCCAAGGGACAGACCACCAATAAGTAGAACCGAGCCTCCAAATTCTTTATCAATAAAAGAAATGAGCCGACTTGCGTTTTTCTCAATACTTATAAAATCATTGTCACTACCTGCATGTCCGTCAAGGATTGGCAGCACAACGTGATATTGATTCTTCAGTAGTTCAGCCTCGGCTTTATAGTTCCACCAAGACAAACCGCCGCCGTGAAGCAGCATGATTACGTCGCTATTTTGTTTTCCAAATTCAACCGTTTTCATAGCCGCTCAATTCAATTTGTACCTTTAATCTAAACCCGAGAAAGCGTCACAACGCACTCCACATGCTTGGTGTGAGGGAACATGTCCACAGGTGTTACGCGCTCAATAGCAAACCCGCTGTCGAGAAGAACCTTGAGGTCTCTGGCTTGTGTCACAACGTTGCAGCTCACGTATACGATTTTCTTCTGAGCTAGCTGAGCTGTTGCCTTAAGAAAGGCGGGTGTTGAGCCTGCGCGGGGCGGGTCAAGAATAATAACGTCAAAGTTCTGACCCTCTTTGGCTAGAACTTGCATGTAGCGAGTGGCATCGTCGCAGATAAACTCAGCTTCAAGTTTATTGTTTCGAGCGTTTCTGCGGGCCATCTGAATGTTGTTTTCAACTTGATCAACACCAGTGAGTAAGAGGTTGATGCCCTGAGATTCGGCGGCGTGTGCTAAGCAAAGCCCAATGGTTCCTGTGCCACAGTAGGCGTCAAGAACTCGCAGGCTGTTGGCTTGTGCGGAAGTGGCTGCCTGAGTGGAGGCGCTGGCCTGCGTGGTGCTGGCAAGCTCGGGGTCAGCAAGCTCGGAGCTAGCTAGCGCGCCGTCGATGGCCAGCTGATAGAGCACCTCAGTTTGCTGAGGGTTGGTCTGGTAGAAACTGGTTGGGCCAATCTCAAACGTGCAGCCCAAAAGCTTGTCGCTCATGGATGTTGAGCCCCAAAGCAGACGGGTTTCTCGCCCTAAGATTGCGTTGGTGCGCTTCTGGTTGACGTTCAAGAAGATGCTGGTCAGCTCGGGGTGTGCCTTGCGCAGCGCGGCAATAAACTCCTGCTCATGGGGTAGGTGCTGACCGTTGACCACTAGTACTAACATGACATCATCGGTGGCATATCCGCAGCGCACTACGGCGTGACGGAGCGCTCCTTTGCCGCGATCCTCCTGGTAGGCATGGATGTTGAACTGGCCGGCAAGATACGCCACGTCGTTGAGAATGGCGCGTGCTCGACCGTCTTCTACCAGGCATTCCTTTGAAGCAATAATTTTGTGTGTTCCGCTTGCGTAAAAACCGGAACGAACCGCACGTCCTTTACCTGGAGCAAACGGCGTGGCCGCCTTGTGACGATACGCCAGAGGCTCGTCCATTCCGCGGATGGACTCGATAGTTACGTTATTGATACTTGCCAGCGGGGCGAGAAGTTCTTCTACCTGCTCCTGCTTGCGTTTAAGTTGGATAGGATAGGGGACCGAAAGCCATTCACAGCCTCCGCAGCTACGCGCAATACAGCATGTTGGTGTCTTGTATCCCATAGTTCCTCTCCAAATCTTGGGTTACTACTATACCGTTTGCGGGCTTAAATGGCACGTTGAGGGGATTGTTGTATCTAATATGTTTCATTTTTGTATCGTTTCCCGTTTATCTAGAAAACCGTTAAGCTAACAAGCACAGTATTTTGCCAAGACAAAAGAGGTGGACTATGGCTCTCATCAGCAAAATTGGTATTATCGGCGCTAATCATGTAGGCGCGCATGTTGCAAATGCCCTGCTTTATCAGGGACTTGCCACTGAGCTTTACATTAGCGATACAAATGAAGTCCTGTGCAAAGCTCAGGTAAATGACCTGCTGGACGCAATGCCATTTTATCCACACCCTGCCCGCGTTTTTGAGCTTGATGACCGCTATGAGGAGCTTGCTGGGTGCGACATTATTGTTAACGCTGCTGGTCATGTAGCTGCTGCTGCGGGCAACCGCGATGGCGAGCTTTTTGTTACTACTGATGAGGCTAAGAAGTTTGCTAAGCGTATTGCAGACGCTGGCTTTGACGGCGTTTGGGTCAACATTGCAAATCCATGCGACGTTGTTACCACTGAGCTCCAGTATCTGACTGGCGCTGATCCAAATAAGGTTATCGGCTCCGGCACCACGTTGGACTCCGCCCGACTCCGTCACGCACTTTCCGGCGCTACCGGCTATCCAGCATCTTGCATCAATGCTTGGATGCTTGGCGAGCATGGAAATGGCATGTTTGCTTGCTGGTCACACGTCTCTATTGGCTGCCTTACTCTTGACGAAGTCGCAGTTCAGACGGGCAAGACCTTTGACCTCCCAGAGCTTGAGCAGGCCGGACGCATGGGCGGTTACGTCACTTACAGCGGCAAGCAGTGCACCGAGTACTCCATTGCAAACGGAGCCGTCGAGGTCATCAAGGCTATCGTCCACGACACCAAACTGATCACGCCAGTTTCCACGCTGCTCAACGACGTGTATGGCGTGTCTGGCTTCTACTCTTCACTTCCTGCGGTTATCGGCGCCAATGGTGTCGAGAAGGTCTTTGTGCCCGAGCTTTCTGACTCCGAGATTGAGGCATGGCGCAAGTCCTGCGAGCACGTCAAGAGCAACATCGATCAGCTCGACTGGCTTGAGGTAGACGCTCGTATCGACTAGCGCGACGCGAGGCTGCGAGCTGCGACCAGGCAATAGTGCACACCGAACACACCTTGGGGTTTCTCCCGAGGTGTGTTTTTATGCGATTAAGTTGCCTCTCTCCATTTTTTGATCAGCTCTGATTGCGAGCCTGAAAAGCTCATCATGTCTGAGTAAAACAGCTCAGACTTGGCGAGAAAAAAACCGGCAAATAGCTCAGACATGGTGTGCTTTTTCCGGCAAATCATTCAGACATGGCGAGAAAATCAGGCTCCATGAGAGTGCTCATGAAACTAACCTCGGATTCAAAAAGTCACGTCACGAAAGGTCCGCCTGAAAAGTGCAAAAGAATCTGTGGTTGGGACACAGATTCTTTGATGAAATCAGGCAGAATCCACCGATTCTTTGATGGTTTCAGGCAAAAGTTACAGATTCTTTGCAGAAATCAGGCACGCTTGATCCAAGCCTTGCAGGTCGGCGACTGTTTCGAAGAGACGACCTTCTCGTTGCGTACAGCGACCTTCTCACCAGGCGCCACATGCAGTGTTCTTCTCACCACACACAGAAAAACAGCCCTCTCACCTGCAATTTTTGAACAATATTTAAATAAAATTTCTCTTGACTTGCAATCAATGTGATATCACAATGATGCCAACATAAAGCTCATTGTCACAAAGGAGATCTTATGAGCACCGAGAAAATTATTAAGTCCAAGAGTGGTTGGCTGTTCCTACTGATTACCATTGCTCTTTTTGCAGTTGCAGCCCTGTTTTTGGCAAATTTTGTACTCAGCGCTATTGCTGCAGACAGAAATCCTCGCCTGGATCCATCATTCCCAAGCATTATTGGCGCGCTGGTATTCTTCTTTGCAGGCCTGTTTGTTTCGAGCGGACTATTCAGCCTTCAGCCTGGTCAGGCAAAGGTGTGTGTGCTGTTTGGTAAGTATATTGGCACCGTTAAGGACGAGGGTCTTCGCTGGGCAAATCCTTACTACGCCAAGACTCTTTCTACAAACCTGGGTGACCTCTCTTCTCTCGCTACAGGCGCAGGTACTCCAAGTGTAAACGTGCATACCTCCATCATTTCCACCCGTGCTCGCACACTGAACGGCGACGTCCTCAAGGTCAACGACCGCATGGGTAACCCAATCGAGATCGCCGAGGTTGTTGTTTGGCGCGTCAGCGATACCGCAAAGGCTCTCTTTGACGTCGACGACTACGACAGCTACGTTGCTATGCAGGCAGAGACCGCGCTCAGGCACGTCGCTAGCATCTACAGCTACGACCACATGGAGGACGAGTCCGAGTCCAACACCGCAATTACCCTGCGCTCCAACATCGAGGAGGTCTCCGAGGCGCTCCAGTCCGAGCTGAGCCGCAACCTTTCCGTCGCTGGCATTACCGTTGACGACGCTCGCCTCACGCACTGTCTTACGCTCCTGAAATCGCGCAGGCAATGCTCCGCCGCCAGCAGGCAGAGGCAATTATCGCCGCACGTAAAAAGATCGTCGAGGGTGCCGTTTCCATGGTTGACATGGCTCTCACTCAGCTCTCCGAGAATGGCGTCGTTGAGTTCGACGAGGATCGCAAGGCCGTCATGGCATCCAACCTCATGGTTGTTCTCTGCGGCGAGTCCGAGGCTCAGCCTGTGCTTAACACCGGTTCCTTGCAGCAGTAAAGCTTGGCGAGAAACCCATGGCACCTCGCAAACAATATCCACTTCGTGTAGCTCCAGAAGTCTGGGAGGCGGTTGAACGCTGGGCGCAAGACGACATGCGTTCAACTAACGCTCAGGTAGAATGGATTTTGCGCGACGCTCTGAGAAGGGCAAAGCGCACTCCAAAAGCAAATAACACTCGTGTGAATAAGACAGACAAAATGGAAGAAGGAAACTAGCATGGCCGACAACATTCCACAGCCACCCGTTCCTAACGCTCCCGTACCTCCGGTTGCACCCGCAACTCCCGCTGCTCCTGCGGCTCCCGCACCCGCTGCTCCTGCCGCTACGCCTGCAGCTTCTGCTGCGCCGGCCCCAGCCCCAGCCCCAGCGGCACCTGGCGAGGTTGTTCCCGTGCTGAGCGTTCAACATTTCACCAAGAAGTATGGCTCCAAGGTAGCTGTTTCTGATCTTTCGCTCGACGTTATGCCTGGCGACATCTACGGTTTTATCGGCCACAACGGCGCAGGTAAGACCACGCTCATCAAGTCCATCGTTGGCGCTCAGCCATTTGAGGGCGGCGTCATCTTTGTGGATTCAAAGAATGTGCTGGTTGACCCTGTTGGCTCAAAGCAGGTCATCGCTTACGTCCCAGATAACCCAGACATTTACGAGTTCATGAGCGGCATTAAGTACCTCAATTACGTCAGTGACATCTTTGGCGTTCCTGCGGAGAACCGCGTCGAGCGCATTACTACGTTGGCCAACCGCTTGGGCATCACTGATTCCCTGGCAAATGCTATTGGCAGCTACTCTCACGGTATGAAGCAGAAGCTGGTTCTGATTTCCGCCCTGCTCCACGAGCCAAAGCTCATCATTTTGGACGAGCCATTTGTTGGCCTGGACCCGGCAGCAAGCTTCGAGTTGAAGAAGATGCTACACGAGCTTGCCGACCGCGGATCTGCCGTGTTCTTCTCGTCACATGTTCTTGAGGTTGTCGAGAAACTCTGCAATAAAATTGCAATTATTCGTCAGGGCAAGCTTCTTGCCGCAGGTAAAACGGACGAGATTCGCGGCAATGCTTCTCTTGAGGAAGTCTTCCTTGGTCTTGAGGCTGGCGCGCCTGGCGTTTCTGCCGAGATTGCTCAGGATATGGCTACTACAAAGGACGGCGTCGCTGTTCAGCCAGTCATTCCTGGCGCGCCTGTCGCGGCTGCGCCCGCAGCACCAGCAGCACCAGCAGCCCCAGCAGCACCCGCCGCGCCCGCAGCACCAGCAGCCCCAGCAGCACCCGCCGCGCCCGCAGCACCAGCCGCGCCTGCAGCTCCAGCAGCCCCTGCGGCACCTGCGGCTCCAACTGTACCCGGCGCACCAGTACCTCCAGGCGCTCCAGTTCCTCCCTCCTTCCCTAAGGAGAACTAGTCATGGCAAACAACGTTCCACAGGCTCCTCAGCGCCCCGATGTGCCTGAGCAGAACCTGCAACTTTCAGGAGATGTGTTTATTCCAGCTCAAGTAAGCGCTGGTCAAGTTCCTGTTCTCGATCGCTCTGAGCTCAAACTGCCTTCCAATCTCAAAGTGTTCTGGATGCTGCTTAAGGTTCAGATCACCATGATTTGGACTACGCAGGTTATAGGTGCTCGAAAGAATTTTGAGAAAAAGGTTGGCGCAAATGCCCTGCCTATTGTCGGTGGTATCTTTGTCGTTGTTGGCGCGATCTTCATGATGGTTTACATTTACGGCATTGCTACAACTCTAGCCATTGCAGGCTTCACAAGGCTGCTTCCTCTCGCGGGAATTCTTGTTGGCGCTCTACCTGGTGTTATTTTGACGTTTGTAAAGGCTAATGGCGTACTTTTTGCGTACAAGGATTACGACTTTATCATGTCGCTTCCAATCAAAAAGAGCACCATCATTTATTCTCGCGTAGCAGCTCTGTATGCTGCCGAGGGTATCTGGTCTATTGTCATTATGCTGCCAGTCTTTTTGGCTTACTTCACCTTTGAGGCTGTTACACTTCCACGCTTGATTGGTGCCTTGTTCGCGCTTCTTCTTGGGCCTAACCTTGCGGTTTCTGCTGCAATTCTCTTGGCTTTTGTGGTTGCTGCCCTTGCTGCAAAGCTGCACTTCAAGTCACTCGGCGTGGTTATCGGCGGAGCGTTCGGTCTTCTATTTATGGTCGCGTATCTGTTCTTTATCTTTACGGTATCTTTCAATGCAGACAAGTTTGTCCCAGGTGTGGTGGATAACTTCCAGAACACCGTCTTTAGCGTTGCAAGTTCAGTCGGCGTAGTTTATCTTCCATCACTGTGGATTGCGGATTTCTTTAATTCTGGCTCCCTTGTTAGCTTTTTGCTGTTTGTCCTAGTTTCTGTTGGAGCTCCTGCAGCAATTGTGGCAATCATTTCTCGCTTCAACGACCGCATTAATGCGCTGGTAAGCGAGGATAAGGTCCAGAAGAAGTTCACCACTAAACAGATTTCCACCAAGTCCGCGACGCCTTTTGTTGCTCTGATCAGAAAAGAGATTCAGACCATCACAGGTTACCCAGCAGTCTTTATAAACATGCTTTTTGGCTGCTTGCTGATGGTTATTCTCGCCTTTATTTCCATGTTCTTTAGCACGTCGTCTATCGTGGCCTACTTTGTTCCTGCGTCCGAGGTTCCGCGCTATCTACCTTTGGCAAGAACCATCTTTGGCATGATAACCACCTGGTTTGGCACCTCGATGTTCTGCGCTGCCAACTCCGCTGCTATTTCGTACTCGCTGGAAGGCCGCTCAAACTGGCTGATGGCAACTATGCCCGTTTCTTCAAAGCAGATTTTTGGCGCAAAGATTGCCGTGAACATGCTTTACGTGCTCATCTTTAGTGTTGTGACTCAGATTTTCTTCCTAATTCCTGGTCACATCACCATTGAAACGGCCCTGAGAAACGTCATTCTGCCACTCTGCATTGTGTTCCTGGTGTCTAACGTTGGCCTGGCCATTGATATTCGTCGACCAAACTTTGACTGGACTTCTGTCATCGATATCACCAAGAGAAGCCTTTCGGTCACCGTATCTTCTCTTGCGGGCACGCTGGGCTCCATGTTTGTCATCGGTGGAACGTTCATGATGATGATCGCTCCAGTTATCGACTCATTTAGCTCGTCAACGGGCGTGGTTAACGAGACGCTTCAAACATCATCTTTGTCACGCTGTCGCTAGTGAACGCAATTATCGGCTACCTGATCTTTAATAACACCGTTCACCGAGGAGTTAGAATCTAACTTTTGTGATGCGTAAGGTTGGCTTCGTGGAATTTCACGGCGTCTACCTGCGGTAACAACACAAAATCTTCTGTCGAGAAGAAACTTCGAGGCACCCACCGTATGTCGTTTATCGAATGGTGGGTGTCTCTTTTTGTGCTTTGCGGTACGGTAGGGTGGCTAGAGGTTTTCTTGTTCGGTAAGTAGCAGGAAGGGCCGAAGCATATCGCGCTAGACTCGGGCGCGAACTATCGGCTGACCTTCTCGGCTGCTTGCCGCAGTCAGAGGAGGCATCATGGCCGAAAAAAATGTTTCTAAGGTAAAGAATGTGGTCCTGGTGGGCCAAGGTGGCGTGGGCAAAACCATGCTTGCCGAGGCAATGCTGCATCTGACGGGTGCAACCACTCGTTTAGGCGGCCACGCAGGCACAAAGCCCACGCTTGATTACGATTCGCAAGAGTCAGAGCGCGGATTCTCTATCTCTACCACTATCGCACCAATTACCTGGGAAAATACACGCATTAACGTGCTCGATGCACCGTGCTATCCTGACTTTGTGGGCGACGCCTATTCGGCAATGAGCGCCGTTGAGACTGCGCTGTTTGTCGTTGATGCAGCTAGTGGACCTGGCACTATAACTACCAGGCTTTGGTTTGCCGCCGAGGACCTGTCACTGTCTCGCGCACTGTTCATTAACCGCTTGGATCGCCCTGATGCAGATTACGAGACTGCAATGGCTATGCTCCAGGACCGTTTTGGTTCCTCACTTGGCGCGGTAACTATTCCAATGGGTTCCGGCGAGGCTTTCTCCGGCATCATTGACGTTGTTCATCAGAAGGCTCGCAAGCTGGTAGACGGCAAGCCCGAGGTCACCGACATTCCTGCCGAGTTCCAGGCAGAGGCCCAGGCCGCTCGTGCTGCTCTGACCGAGTTGGTTGTTGAGGCAGACGATGAGCTGATGATGCGCTACCTCGAGGGCGGAGAGATTACGCAGGAAGAGCTTGAGGGCCTGCTGGGCAAGGCTCTTATGGAGCGCATTTTTGTTCCTGTCTTCTCCGGCTCCTGTGTCCGCGAAGAGGGCGTTATCTCTCTGCTTGATGCTGTTGACGGCTGGTTCCCAACTATGTCCGACTTTGGCCGCATTCCACTGGTCAACGGCGAGCAGCTTGATATTTCACCTGATGACGAGCGCCCTGTTGCGTTTGCCTTCAAGTCGCTGCAGGATCCACAGAACGGCAAGCTTACCTTTGTAAAGGTGCTCGCGGGTACTGTTTCTGCAGGTTCCGAGCTTATCAACGCTCGCACACGTAAGCCCGAGCGCCTTTCTCACCTGTATCGTATGTGCGGCAAAGAAACGGCTGACGTGAACACTGCTGCAGCTGGCGATATCGTGGTAGTTCCAAAGCTCGAGGCCATGACGGGCGACACGCTTTCCGTTACCGGCAAGGTTGAGGCCGCCGCATTCAGGTTCCCCAACTCCCTGTACCGCACGGCCATTGAGCCTGATGAGCGCGGCACCGAGGGCAAGCTGTTCGCGTTCTTGGAGAAGGCCGCCGACGCCGATCCAACCCTCAAGGTTGAGCGCGACGAGGACACCGGTCAGACCATTGTTTCTGCAATCGGCGAGGCACAAGTAGCCGTTCTTCTCGAGCGTCTTGAGCAGCGAGCCGGCGTTTCCGCACATAAGGTTGCGCTTCGCATCCCATATCGCGAGACGATCCGTCGAGTTGCAAGCGCTCAGGGTAGGCACAAGAAGCAGACCGGCGGCTCTGGCCAGTACGGCGACTGCTGGCTGCGCATCGAGCCAACCCAGATGCAGGCTACGAGTTTGTGGACGAAATCGTAGGTGGCCACATTCCACGCGGTTTTATCCCCGCTATTGATAAGGGCGTCCAGGAGACCATGCGCGAAGGCGTTTTGGCTGGTTATCCTATGATTGACGTTAAGGTTGCTGTCTACGAGGGCTCTTACCATCCCGTTGACTCCAACGAGATGGCTTTCAAGACGGCCGCTCGTATTGGTTTCCAGAAGGCTGTTGACCAGGCAGAACCTGTTCTCCTGGAGCCTATGGCCCACCTGGAGATTACCGTTCCAGACAGCTACGCAGGCTCCGTCATGGGCGACGTCTCCGCTTCCCGCGGTCGCGTAGAGGGAATGTCTTCCGGTACCGGTGTTTCCGCTGGTGAAACTACCATTAAGGCGACGATTCCATACGCTGAGGTTACCGATTACGCTACAAGGCTGAGGTCCCTCTCGCGCGGAACAGGTGAGTATACCGTTGAGCTGGCAGGATACGAGCAGGTCCCGCACGACATTCAGGCTCGTCTTGCTGCCGAGTACGCCGAGCGTCGCGCCGCCGGCGAGCGCTAGCCCGCAGGTAGATGTAACGTTCGAGGAAGAGCTCTCGCATCTTTCAGGTGCGAGAGCTCTTTTTGCGTTTCTGCAGCGTGTTGGTGGCGGCTTTTAGGCTTGCCGTGCAAAATAGTGCGGTTTTGGTAGGTCTTGCTGAGGAATCGTATAGCTTTTAGTCAAAATAACCAGGAAACTAGAGCATCTTGCCTGACGGCTAAGCGGTCTCACTAATCGATATACATTTCTATGCATAAACTTCATGTAATATGCTGAATAATGAATAGAGAAATATAAAGAATTTAACTATGGGTAAATTCCGCTTCTAAGGAACACACCTATGACAGATATTCTGCACAATTGCGGGCATATTACACACCTAATGAAGATAATCTGCATGTTTAAGCTATTTTCAGCGTCATGTATACGTCTTTTTGACAGATTATCTGTCATAGGTGTGTTCAGCCATTAACAAAACAGTGCAATCAACTAAGTAATGCTGCTAAAACCAAATTACGAGAAATTCTTGGACGTATTCTGGGTAAACCAAAAACATAACTTCGCACATTAAAGCTATGTTTAGATTGCCACGTGCTTGACCTGCACATCTAACGCGTTGCTCGCACGGCGTGGTTGGCCGTGCGCACCTCGCGCCCTCGCACCCCGTGCACTCCGCGCGTCACGCTGTAAACAGGCAATCTACCTATTTCAGCACCGTTTAATGAAAGGCTGCACATGTATATAGAGAATATCAATGGACCAGAAGATGTAAAGAAGCTGGACGCGGAGGCTCGCGCGGTGCTTGCGCAGGAGATTCGCGACAACTTGCTGGTCATGGAGTCAAAGCATGGCGGCCACTTTGGTCCAAACTTCGGCATTGTCGAGGCAACTATCGCACTCCATACTGTGTTCAATTCGCCCGTTGACCATATCGTTTACGACGTCTCGCACCAGACATATCCGCACAAGATACTTACCGGCCGCAAGCAGGCATACATGGATCCTGCGCTTTACGACTCGGTGTCTCCTTACACTGACCCCGCCGAGACCCCGCATGACCTCTTCAAAATCGGCCACACTTCCACATCCATCAGTCTGGCGCTTGGCCTGGCAAAGGCTCGCGACATCATGGGCGGCAAGGAGAACATCATCGCCGTTATCGGTGACGGATCCATGTCGGGCGGCGAGGCGCTTGAGGGTTTGAACGTTGCCGGCGAGCTGAACAGCAACTTTATCATCGTCTTCAATGACAATCAGATGTCCATCGCCGAGAACCACGGTGGCATGTACGACCAGTTCGCTGAGCTGCGTCGCACTAACGGAGCTGCCGAGAATAACCTCTTCAAATCGATGGGTCTGGACTACCTGTATGTCAACGACGGTAACGACATTGAGGCTCTTGTCGCCGCATTTGAGCAGGTAAAAGACTCAACTCATCCAGTCGTGGTCCACATCAATACGCTCAAAGGCAAGGGCTACGCTCCCGCGGAGGCAAACAAGGAGAAGTGGCACTGGCACATGCCGTTTGACATCCAGACTGGTCAAAGCCTGCATCCGGTTCTTCCGAGTCGTATGCCAGCATTTTTGTAGAGTACGCCCTCAAGCGCGCAAAGACTGACCCAAAGTTCTTGGTGCTTATGTCGGCTGTTCCTGGCCTGCTTGGCCTTACGCAGGAACGTCGAGAAGAACTGGGTAAGCATTACCTTGACGTGGGCATTGCCGAAGAAACTGCAGTTGCGATGGCTTCCGGCGCAGCTCACGCGGGCGCACACGTGGTTTGGGGCTCAAGCGCAACCTTCATCCAGCGCACGTATGACCAGCTAACTCAGGACCTGGCGCTCAACCAGAACCCTGCGGTTATCGTGGGCTCCGGCTCCATTAGGGGTTTGATGGCCGCCACTCACCAGGGCCTCAGCAGCATTTCCATGATCGCAAACATTCCTAACATGGTGTACCTCGCGCCGTCCAACGCCGAGGAGTATATCGCCATGCTCGACTGGGCGCTTGAGCAGGACAAACACCCTGTCTACATCGCAATTCCTTCCGGTCCTGTGGTCCATGCCGAGGGCCCCGTCCGCACAAACTTCGACGCCCTCAACACCTACGGGGTCACGCGCAAGGGCTCCAAGGTGGCCGTTCTTGCCCTGGGCGATTTCTACGACCTTGGCGAGAAAACCGTTGAGGCCCTCAGCTCCACCTTGGGAATTGAAGCCACGCTGGTCAACCATACTTTGCCTCGGGCGTTGATCAGAATCTGCTCGACAACCTGGTAAAAGACCACGACGTCATCGTGACCATTGAGGACGGCATCATCGAGGGTGGCTGGGGACAAAATATAGCCAGCTACCTGGGAACTTCTTCCTCACGCGTGCTGAACTACGGCGTCAAGAAGGCTTTCTACGACCGCGTTAACATCGCGGACCTTATGCGAGAAAATCATCTGGAGTCCAAGCTGATTGCTGCGGACATCAAGCAGGTACTGGGCCTGTAGGCGTGTCGACGCTGCTGCCTCGGTGCGAGCCTCGTCTGTGCTGTGTACCGTTGCAGCATTGCCCGCGTTTCTCGCTATCACATCAAAACTGCAACAAAAAAAGAGGGGGTCGCATCTGCGGTCCCTCTTCTGTATCAAGTGAATGCGCTGTTGTGGCGCCGTTGCACTGTGTCATTGCGGCACGTTGTCGCGTCGCAACCTGCAGCTAGAAGCTTAAGCCTTAAGAGCGCGGCCCATAGCGTCAGCCTGAACGATAGCTGCATAGAGCTCGTCAGGAGTGACGTCGCCAGCAAGGTTGTGGATGGTCTCGCCAGGAACGCAAGCAGCCTCAGCGATCTTCTTGATCTGCTCGTCAGTAGTGATACCAACCTCCTCGAGGGTAGTTGGAAGACCAACCTCAAGGCAGAAGTCCTGAACCTCGTCGAACTCCTCCTGAGGAACGCCCTCAAGAACGAGCTGGACCAGGGTACCAAAAGCAACGCAGTTGCCGTGAGGTGCGCTGTGGCCACCCAGAGAGGTGAGGCCGTTGTAGAAGGAGTGAGCTGCTGCGCAGTTAACGTTGTCAGCGCCGACACCACTCATGTAGACGGTTGCCTCGCAGATAGCCTCAAGAGCTGGGGTTACAACGTTGTTCTCGCAAGCCTTAATTGCCTGTGAACCGTAATCGCGAAGGGTGAGGTAGCACTCCTTAGCAATTGCCATACCAACGCGGGTAATGCCGGTTCCCTCAAGGGAAGGAGACTCGGTGCGGATGGATGCGCGGCCCTCAAAGTAGGTGCCCAGTGCGTCGCCCATGCCTGCTACCAGGAAGGAAACAGGTGCGTTAGCGATGATCTGGGTGTCGACCATAACTGCATCTGGGTTCTGTGGGTAGAAGAGGTACTTGTCAAAGGAACCGTCATCGTTGTAAATAACGGAGAGGCCGGTGCATGGAGCGTCGGTAGCTGCAACGGTAGGAAGAATAACGATGCGCTTACCAGCGTAATATGCGGTTGCCTTTGCGGTGTCAACAGCGCTGCCGCCGCCGATAGCGACGACTACGTCGATGTTGTCCTCCTCGACGATAGCCTTCATGCGGTTAATCTCGCCGTTGGAAGAGATGCCACCGAAGACCTCGTAGCGACGGTAATAGTCGCCCTTGCCCTCGAAGCTCTGCTCGATCATGTCATGGGTTGCTTTGTAGCCGCTGTTAGAGCAAACAAACAGGAAGCGCTTTCCCATGTAGCCCATCTCTTTTTCAAACTCGAGACAAGCATTTTTGCCCTGAACGTACTTCAGTGGCTCACGCATTGCGCGTAGCATTTTCATAGGTTCCCCTCTCCGGATACGTTTTAGACCTATGTAATTTATGGTAACACTGTCAAAAGAACATAACAGCAAGGAAAATATTTAGATTCGGACAAAGTGAAAATCTAGATTCCAGCACGGAAAGAATTTAGATTCGGACAACTTCTGTAAAGTTTACGTGAACATACATTCACTAGCCGGCAAATGATATCCTTGTAGTGTCAAATTTTCGCACTGTGGTCTTTGGAGGACACATGCTTAGTTCTGTCGAAATCAAACCCGATGTCTACTTTGTAGGCGCCCTGGATTGGAACGCTCGCGAGTTCCATGGCTACACCACTGAGCAGGGCATTACCTACAATGCATACCTTATCTTGGACGAGAAGGTCACGCTCATTGACACCGTCAAGCGCCCATTCTCCGAGGAGCTGGTCGAGCGCATTAAGAGCATCATCGATCCAGCAAAGATTGACGTTCTGATCTGCAACCACATTGAGATGGACCACTCCGGTAGCGTTCCTCGCATTCTGGAGCTCGCGCCAAACGCCGAGGTCTACGCAAGCGCACCTCAGGGCGTTAAGGAGCTCAAGGCTTTCTATGGCGAGAATATCAACGTCAACGGCGTAAAGACGGGCGATACACTCAACATTGGTAAGCGCACCCTGACCTTTGTGCAGACCCCAATGGTCCACTGGCCAGACAACATGGTCACGTATTCCGAGTACGACAAGATCCTCTTCTCCAACGATGCATTTGGTCAGCACTACGCTTCAACTACTCGCTTTGAAGACGAGTCCGACTACTGCGAGGTTATGAAGCAGGCTCGCAAGTACTACGCAAACATTGTTCTCCCTTACGGTCGTCAGGCGGACTCTGCTGTTACTGCAGTTAAGGGTATTGGTCTGGAGAACATCGATATTATCGCCCCAGCTCACGGCGTTGCATGGCGCTCCCACATTGCCGACATCATCTCCAAGTACGAGGAGTGGACTACCGGCAAGCTTGAGGAGAAAGCCCTGGTTGTGTACGACTCCATGTGGGGTTCAACCGACAAGATGGCTCATGCTCTCCTGGACGGTTTCTGGCTGAAGGCATTCCTGCCCAGCTCATCGACCTTAAAGAGACTCACATCTCCAACGTCATGTATCACTTCTTGGATTCCAAGTATGTCTGCGTTGGTTCGCCTACGCTGAACTCTAAGTTCCTGCCTACCGTTTCTTCCTTCCTGACCTATATGAGCGGTCTTTCTCCAAAGAACGACCACCGTATTGGCTTTGCGTTTGGCTCTTACGGCTGGGCTCCACTTGGACCAAAGATGGTCCAGGCCGAGCTTGAGGCAGCAGAGTTCACTATGCCACTGCCTGTTCACGCTATCGGTTGGCTTCCTTCTGACGAGGACCTGGATGCCGTTTGTGCGCAGGTCAAGGACCTGGTCGAGGCTGGCAAGCAGCTCTAATTTAGCGGTAAATTGAGCAAGACCCCCACATTCATGCTGAATGTGGGGGTCTTTTGCTGTAGAGGGGGAGTTAAGCGGGTAAGAATGATGCAAATGACCCCGAAGTGACCCCGGAATGACCTCGAAGTGGTAAAAAATCCGTTTAGTTGGAAAATACAAGTTTCTGTATATAGCGTTTGCCCAGATAAAAGTTTTTAAGGCGGTAAAAAATCGTCTAAGTTGGAGATAAATTGGCTAATTTTAAGTTTTCATTTCCAACTAAACGGGTTTTTTACCTTTTTCGGCACATAATTTTAGGCGTGAAAGTTACGTATTCATGGCAATGAATTAATCGAGCAAGTTATTCAAAATTCTGCATCAAATATTGAGAACTGCTTGTTAGTCAGAATTAACGCAGAAAAATATAAAAGCATGACATTAAAATGGCGGGAAAACCGCAGAAAAGTGATTCGCATCGCGGGAAAAGCGTGCTGATCGTATAGTTGACGTCATCACGCCGCGTTTCCGTCAGCCGCGCCGTGTAACTCGCGCTTAGTTGACGCTATCACCTCGCGGAGTCGCCCGCGCCATCGCGTCTCGCGCCTGACGTTTCATGGCGAGACTGTGTCAAATTCCTGAAGACTACAAGGTAGAGCGCGTTAGAGTACAATGGTCTGTACAAAAAGTAACTTCGAAGAGGTAGGTGCCCATACATTCTGATGGACATTGCGTTAAGTATTGGAATAACTCTGCTGCTTACCCTGGTAAACGGCTTCTTTTCTGCGGCTGAGATGGCTATTGTCAGCTCTCGTCGCGCGGCACTTGAGGCGGACGTAGACGAGGGCGATCCAAGAGCCTTGGCTGTCATTGACATTGCCACTGATCGAGGATATTTTCTTGCAACAATCCAGGTTGCAATTACCCTGGTAGGTTTTGCTTCCTCGGCATTTGCTGCGACAAGCCTTTCCGAGCCATTCGGCGCTTGGCTGGTCAGTATCGGAGTCCACGCTGACCTGGCGCTTCCTTTGGCCGTCGTGGCTATTACGCTGATTGTTTCGTTCTTTTCCGTGGTCATCGGCGAACTGGTTCCAAAGAGCATTGGCCTAGCAAACTCCGAGGCAGTGGCCAAAGCAGTCGTCGGCCCTATGAAGGCGTTCATGCAGATTGTGCGTCCGCTCGTGTTCATCACGTCTGCCTCGGCAGATGCGGTTACCACGCTGATAGGCATTGACACCACCAACGATCATCAAGAGGTCACCGAGGAAGAACTTCGCTACATCGTCAAGGATTCCGAGGACCTTTCTGAAGAAGAAAAATCCATGATCCACGAGGTCATCGAGATGGGCGACACCGTTGTCCGTGAGGTAATGGTCCCGCGCGTTGACATGACCGCCATGGAGGACACTGCAACTATCGCCGAGGTCCTTCGCGTCATGCGCCAAACAGGCTTCTCGCGCATCCCTATCTACCACGAGAATATCGATCGCATCGTGGGCATCGCTCACATCAAAGATTTGCTGGAGCCAGTGCTTGATCAGCACGCAAGTGACGAGAAGATCGCGCGCTTCGTGCGTTCCGCGGACTATGTACCTGATACCAAAGACATCATTCCGCTGCTCACCGAGATGCAGACCAGTCGTGACCAGATGGTTATCGCAGTTGACGAGTACGGCGGAACTGCCGGCGTCATCACCATCGAGGACATCGTCGAGGAGATTGTCGGCGAAATTGAGGATGAGTTTGATCCGGACAACAAGTACCTGACGCAGCTCTCTGATAGAGAGTGGCTGGTAGATGGTCGTTTCTCGCTCAATGATGCGAATGAACTTGGATGGCCGGTGGGGGAGTCCGAGGAGTATGAGACTATCGCGGGCTTTGTGCTGGATTTGGCTGGTCATCTGCTCGTCCGGGCGAGGTGTTTGAGAAGGATGGCTACGTGTTCCGCGTGCAGTCGATGCGCCGCCGTCGTCTTTCTTTGCTGCGCGTAATTGCACCAGAACCACAGGTAGACGGTGAATCTGAGCCAGCCGGCGAAAACTCTGACACATCAGAAAATGAATAACTAAAAGAATGATTACAATAGAGTGAACCAATAGAAAGAGGTTGAAATGGCGCAGTTGATTTCTATCAAAAAAGTTGTGGTAGGACCCAAAAACTTGACCGCTACCGTTGAGTTTTCGGCTAAAGCGCCACGTTTGACCTCAGAAAACGCTGAGGCAACCGAGCGCGTGCTTGAGCTTTTGCCTGGCCTCTCTGAGCACCTGTGCTTGGGAGACGCCGACGCTCGCTTTGGACTTGTTGCCAACGACACCGAGGTAGCGCACCTGCTCGAGCACGTAACCGTGGAGCTCCTGGCCCTGACCAACCTTGCAGGAGATGTTTCGTCCGGCAAGACTTCCCTGGTGGATTCCCGCCGCGGCCTCTACGAGATTATCCTCGCATGCCCAGACGACGTGCTGGTTGCAGCTTCGCTTTCCAGTGCCGTATGGCTTCTCAACTGGGCATATGGCAACCAGGACGAGGCCGACCCAGACATCAACGCTATCGTCTCTGGCCTCGTTGCGCTCATCCAGGGCCTTGACGGCGAGAAGACCGATGAGCTTGCAGACTCCGCAGAACCTGAGGCGGACGCTGCGCTCCAGGCAGAGAGCGTAGAAGCAGAGGATTACGCTGCCGACAACTCCTCCGAGGACGTCGCTGATGCAGCTGCTGCTGATGCAGTTGAGGCTGAGGTTGCAGACGCTGAAGAGAACAACGCCGAGGTCGCAGGCATCGACGCAGCTGACGCAGCTGACGCTGCCGACGCCGAGTCCGCCGCCGAGCCCGCTGCCGCTGAGCCCGCAACCGCCGACGAGCTCGCCGAAGCAACAGCTGCTGAGGACGCTACGGACGACTCCGAGGTCACTGACGTCCCAGACGACTGGAACATGATTAACGTTCCTCGTTCAAAGCCCGTTCGATAAACGCCCTTATTGCGGTATGATTACGTACAGCGTTTTGCTGTTTAACAGGAGGTACTTATGAGCAAGAAGTCTGCTGGTTTCTTTCTAGGCGCTATTTTTGGTGCTGCTGCTGGCGCTGTAGCTGGCCTTTTCCTGGCTCCACGTTCCGGCGAGGAGACTCGCGCTTTGGCTGCAGATGCTGTCAATGACGCATGGGATTCCGCACTTGATTCTTATGAGCGCACATCTAAGGTTGTGAGCACTAAGATTGACGAGGTCAAGCCTACTGTTGACGCAAAGACCGACGAGCTCCGCGCTAAGGTTGACCTTGCTCGCGAGCGCATGGATCAGCTCCGTGAGTCACTTTCTGATGCTGTGACCTCTGCTTCTAACACTGTCGCAGATGCTGCTGATGTTGTTGCAGACTCCTTTGTTGTTCCAGAGCCAACCGCCACAACCGCTGAGGCTCAGGCTGTTCGCATCGAGAACGTTGAGTCCCACGAGCAGGATCACGCTGGCGAGGGCTACCAGGAGGCATAAGCCTCACTTACAAGCAATGTGACGGGACGCCTTATGACGTCCCGTTTTTTATAGAGAGGTTTCACGTGAAAACAACCGAGCTCCTAGGCGCAAAGGTCCTTCTTCCCAAAAAGCCTGCTACAAAGGGCAAGCATGCGGGAGAAGAGCGGTTTTCCAAGTTAGGAAAAATCCACAACGTGGTTTTTGCACCCTTCAAACAGGGTCAGTCCTCGCAGGTAGTGGGCGTGATGGTTCAGAAGCCTGACATTGCTGGCATGATTAAGCAGGATGACGCGTTTGTCACACTGGAGTCTCTGGAGACCATTGAGCAGGGACTTTGCGTTAAGGATCCCGAGAATAACGTCGATAAAGCAGCAATCAAACGCCTGAACTTGGACTTTGATACCTGCATTTTGTGGCACGGTATGGAAGCTCGCACTAAGAGCGGAAAAAGTCTGGGCTACGTAAGTGGCGCAGAGTTTGACCAGGTCACTGGAGTGGTCTCGGCATTTCTTGTGGGTGACGGTGCCGGATCTGAGGCGCTGGTAGGCTCGTTTGCCATCAAACCTGAGTGGCTGCTGGGCTATTCTAACGGTGCAATGGTCCTCTCCGATGAGGCAGCAGATGCCCAGCTCACTGGCGGACTAGCTGCAAAGGCAGGCGAGGGATACGCAGCCGCTGCCGCTAAGGCTTCCGAAGCTACAGCTAAAGCCGGAAAGGCTGTTGCAGAGGCTACCGAGAAGGGCGCGTTTGCCCTGGGTAAGACGCTGGCCAAGGCAAAGCGAGCTATCGAAGACGCTACCGAGCCCGATGCAGAAGACGATTCCGAGCGCCCAGCTCCCGTTGCTGCAGAGGACGTTCGCCTCGAGAAGCATCTGCGGAGGAGCAGGTCGCGGCTGATAAGAGCGCAACTAGTAAGCCTACCGCTAAGCCCGCGAGCAAGTCGTCCACGCAGGCTACCGCAAACAAGGCTGCTAAGGGTTTTGGTATGCAGCTTGGCCGCATGGGCAAGATGTTCTCTGACTTCAAGGACGAGTTTGACAAGGCAAGCAAGTAATAAACAGCAGTTAAACGCATAAAAATAAAGGGCGAGAAGATTGGTCTTCTCGCCCTATTTTTGTGTTGCAGTTGCGTGACGTTTGCTACAAACCCATGGCCTGCAGAATGAACATCACAATGGTCAGGATGATGACGGTGACGATGGTAAACCAAGTCAGCGCGTTCCAGATGCGACCGTTGGCGTACTTGCCCATGATGTGTTTGTCGGCCGCAATGATAACCATAAAGACAAGCAGAATTGGCAGCAGAATACCGTTGATGACCTGGGCAGCCATCATAATGCCAAAGAGGCTCATACCCGGAATCAGAACAACCAGCGCAGAAATGACCAGGACGGTTGTAATAATGCCGTGGTAGACAGGGGCCTCCTGCCAGCTACGGTCGGCTCCGCGCTCCCAACCAAATGCCTCGCAGATAGCGCTTGCGGTAATGCCTGGTAGAACACATGCTGCAAGGAAGGACGCGCCAACCATGCCCAGTGCAAAGAGGGTACTAGCGTACTGACCAGCAAGTGGTTCAAGTGCGCGAGCAGCGTCGGCAGCGGAGTCAACGGAGATACCACGAGGGAAGAGGACGGCACCGGTGGTCAGCATAATGAACCAGGTGATGACCTCAGCCAGGATTGCTCCGGCAACATTGTCTGCACGCTGTGCGGGAATGTCGCTGGTATCAAGGTTCTTCTCGACAACATTTGATGCAACCAAGAAGATCATGTACGGACTGATGGTAGTACCAATATTTGCAACCAACAGAGAAATGTATGACGGTTCAGCGGAAGGCTGCGGAATGATGGTGACGCGTAGAGCCTCGCCCCAGTCTGGTTGAGCAAGCACGCCAGCCACCACGTATGTGACAAATGCAGCTAATTGCCAGCAAAATCTTCTCGATGCGGCGGTAGGATCCACCAACGGTTAGGAGCCAAACCATCAGAGCGCTGATAGGCACCGAGACGTACGTTGGGATACCAAAGAGCTCCATACTGGACGCAATACCTGCGAATTCGGAGAAGGTAACAGCAATATTGGGAGAGCAGCAGTGCGCCCATTGCCAGTGTGGAAAGGCGAATACCAAAGCGTTCACGCACCAGCGATGCAATACCTTTACCGGTGACACAGCCCATTCGAGCTGCGGTTTCCTGAACCACAATCAGCAAGAAGCACATAAGCGGCACGGTCCACAGCTGCGAGTAGCCAAACGTAGCGCCCGCACTGGAGTAGGTTGCAATGCCACCGGCGTCGTTACCAGCAAATGCGGCGAGAAGTCCGGGACCCATTGCCATCAAAATGTACTTGAGGCTGTTTTTGTTGACCGGAGCCTTCTCTTTAGATGCGCGTTTGCCCTGCTCGAGGGCGTTCGGCTCTGCAACCGCGCTCTGTTCTGCAACCGTGCTCTTTACCTCTGCGTTCTCTTGCGCCATTTACATCACACTCACAAGCGAGAGAGCGTAAGAGAGGACGAAGAATGTCACCACCGAAAGGCTCATGGAAATCAGGGTAAGCGTGAGACCTGAAGTTTCCTGGTTTTTCTCCTCATGATGGCGAAGTACGGCCAAGAAAATTGGGGTTAGCAGGAAGGAAATAAGCGTAGAGCCAGCTGCTGCACCAAAAATCTGAATAATGGTCTGGTCAAAGAGCGCGGCGTAGAATGCGCCTGCATTTGGATCGTAGGGGTGGAACAGAGCTTCTAGCAGGGCGTGAGCTGCAGCACCAAGGATGCAAATGAGTCCGCTGACCAGAAGACCCAGTAGAAGCGAGCGGAAGGCAAAGCCCAAGATAGAAGGAGACTTCTCGCTGCCAGGATCGTCTGTGAGGAAGAAGTTTGTCACGTAGTTGACGGTATTCTCGCTCAAGTTCAGCGAGATTGGCATGGTAATAGTGCAAAGAGCTGCGAAAATACCCATGGTTGGATTAGATGTTGCAGCTGTTCCCACAAAGGCAGCAATCACAACGGAGGCAACCCAGAACAAAAGCCAGAGGTTGCGGTGGAGGAACCAAATAATGTTGCGGCCACGGTCGCCAGAGTCGGAATCGCTCCTGCCGCCACCAACAATCTGCAGGTCCTCGGCGTGCTCCTCTTCAAGAACGTCAAGAGCATCGTCGACGGTAACAATGCCCAACAGGCGGTTGTCGTCAGAAACAACAGGCATGGCCAGCAGGTTGTATTTTGCAATGTTTCGAGCAACGTCTTCCTGATCGTCCTCTGGTGAGGCGGTGACCAGGTTCTTATTAGCAATCTCCTCCAGACGAGTTTCTGGCTCGGAGACGATCAGGCGGTTCAGGGTAACAATTCCGGACAGACGGCCATCCTCATCAGTAAGATAGAGATAGCGGACGGTCTCAAAGTCTTCGTCCAGGTTGCGCAGGCGATCAAAGGCGTATGCAACGGTCTGGTCCTCAGGAACAGAAAGCGCCTCAGACGTCATAATACGACCGGCGGTGTACTCGCGATATCCCAGCAGCTGCCTAATAGCGCGCTGCTCCTTAACGCCCATCAAGCGCAGGAGCTTCTCGGCACGGTCATAGCTCAGCTCGGAGACAAGCTCAGCTGCGTCGTCTGGGTCCATCTCGGACAGGATACGGGATGCTTCTTTTTCGTTCAGGCCGCCGATGAGCTCAACTGCCATGGCGTCGTCGTTGAACTCTGCCATTGCACCGGCTCGCTGCTCGTCATCAAGCTGGGCAAACACCTGGCTACGCAGGCGAGAGTCCAGGCGTTCGATGATGTCAGCAACATCAGCAGGGTGCAGCTCGTCCAACGTCTTGTGGGAGACGGAAAGTTTAACGTTGGAGAGGTCGCGCTCGACCAGGTCCATGTAACTCCACGCAATGATGCGCTCCTGCATGGGATGACCCATAGCGCGCGCAATGCGAGTGACCAGGTGCTCAAGCTGGGGAGAAAGGCTGCGCAGCAGACCGCGTGCGCCAACCTCTGCGCCCAAAGGCGCAGCTGCGTTGAGCTAGTATCGGAAAGCTTAAGGTCGTTTACGCGGACAACACGAATGCCACGCGTATCAACAATCTGCTTGTTCAGAATATCTCGGGCCAGAAGAACTTCGTTAGGCTGCAGGTACGAGAAACGAATCTCAGTTGAAGGCACCTTGAGCCTAATGACGTCCTCATCGTAGGTATCAACATACTTGCGCCAAGAAATCATCATTGGCGTGCGGCCAGGGCCCATAAAAGCCAGGGAAGTAATGCGAGGAAAAACTTCTCCGGTAGCAATTCCAAGGTCGGAGACAGAACCGATCTTCTCGCCTTCTGAATCTAGAACCGGATTACCCATTAACTGGGAAAGATGAATCATGTGTGCTCCTTACATGCGTCCGAAGACTAAAGCGTGGCTTTTGGCGAGAAACCCTGCGTACTTGCCACGGGGACTGCATTGCGATTTCACCCCTCACGGTGCAAATCGGCACACCGCAAGAGGTCAGCGACTGTGAGGTCGAGGTTTCATGCTGACCTTTCTCTTCATCCAATAGAACGTGAATTGTGCTTGCGAGGACAATTCACAGATGTAACTATTTTAACGATTTTCTCGCGAGGCTGTAAAGACTCTTCACATAATCTAGCTGCTCGGATTTGGTTGTAGCCGGCGTGCGAGCAGCGCGTGGACAACGGTCAAACGGCGTATGAGCAGTGCACGACCAGTTCAATCTGCGTGGTTGCACTGCGCATAAAAAGCCCGGTACCTGCGGGAATGCAGATACCGGGTTGTACTGGTACAAAGAGTAAACGAAACAGCTCTTAGAACTGTACGTTTGGTGCTGACGAGCGGACTCGTCGGTAACCTGGAAGCTTGTACGTGGGGAACGTCCACCAGCAAGAAGGTTGTTTGGGAAAACAGCGATGATGTTGTTGTAGTTCATGACAACATCGTTGTAGCTCAAGCGAGCATAGCTGAGGCGGTTCTCGGTGTCAGTAAGCTCTGCCTGGAGCTCCAGGAAGTTCTGGTTAGCCTTGAGCTCTGGGTAGTTCTCAACAACAGCAAACAGGTTGGTCAGAGCATTGGAAAGAGTGCCGGAAGCCTGCATCTTCTCTTCAGGAGTGCGAGCGTTTGCGACTGCAGCGCGAGCAGAAGTAACTGCCTCAAAAGTCTTAGACTCGTGAGCTGCGTAACCCTTAACGGTGTTGACCAGGTTAGGGATCAGATCGTTACGACGCTGAAGCTGCGTATCGATAGCTGCCCAAGCGTTGTCGCACCTGTTGCTTGCGCGGATGATGTTGTTGTGAATGCTAATGGCCCAGAAAACCAGAAGGACAATAACTACAACTGCGGCAATAATCATGCTAAATCCTTTCAATCACTGACAATCCTGTGTCAGCCATCCATTTGGACAGGTTAATTATACCCAAAAGTAAAAATCTAAGGCGTTTTTAATTAAAGCTTTTAACTTGCTAACGAGTCTTTTGGTAAATGGAATGCTCGTCCACACACTGACGAGAAGAACGTTGAGCTAGAAATAACGTGGAATGGAATGGAAGTTCTGAAGGTAAAACGTTAAGTTGAGGTCCGCCAAAAAATGGCGGAGAGGGAGGGATTCGAACCCTCGGAACGGGGACACCGCTCAACGGTTTTCAAGACCGCCGCATTCAACCACTCTGCCACCTCTCCAAAGCGGTAATATCCTACCGCATAATTCAGTTTTTTGCGAGTAGGGGATTTGGTAAGTTAGGTTTTGCTTCATAATTGAGAGTAGACAAATAAGCGTCAGAGTCATGAAAGATTTACGTCAGAATCACGACAGATAAGCGTCAGGTTCGTGACGGATTCGCGTCAGAACTGCGTAAGAATCACGACAGCAACTAGACAAGAGAGGAGCAGCCATGAGTAACGAAGCGCAAGAGCCTTTGACCCCACAGGCTGCTCTTGATCAGAAGTACATGAAACTTGCTCTTGAACAGGCAGAACTTGCAGCACAGATAGGAGAAGTACCTATCGGCGCAGTTGTAGTGTGCGATGGAGAGGTTATTGCCGTTGCACACAATCGCCGTGAGATAGATAACGACCCTTCTGCACACGCTGAGTTTCTCGCCATGCAAGAGGCCTCAAAAAAGCTTGGCCGCTGGAGGCTTTCGGGCTGTACGGTTTACGTGACGCTGGAACCTTGCTTAATGTGTGCAGGATTGATGGTCAATGCTCGTATTGATCGCTGCGTGTTTGGTGCATTTGACCCCAAGGGCGGCGCAACGGGCACGTTGTTTGACGTGAGCGGTGATCCAAGACTCAATCACGAGTTTGCGGTTTCTGGCGGAGTACTAGCAGAAGAAGCATCCGCACAGCTCAAGGCGTTCTTTAAAGAACGCCGTAAAAGCAAATAAAGTAGTTTTAGATCACCTGGAAAATAAAGAAATCAAGGTAGTGACTCTCGGGAACACCCCAAAGAATTGGGTGGTCAGGAGCTTGCTGTCGCTCTTCAATTTGCTTGAGCTGTACGTTGGTGTGGTGAGCTGCCTCGGCAATTGCCTGGGCGAGAAGATCTCTGGTCATGAAGTGTGAGCAGGAACAGGTTACCAGGTAGCCGCCTCGAGGTAGCAGCTTCATGGCTGCAGCGTTGATTTCCTTATAGCCACGCATGGCGCTGCGAACCTTATCGCGTGTCTTGGTAAATGCGGGCGGATCCAGAATGATGAGATCAAATGGACCTCCCTCTGCCTTGAGTCGCGCGCGGTCATGAGCCAGCTCCGGCAGGTATTCAAGTACGTTTGCACAGGTAAAGTCCATGCGATCTGCTAAGCCGTTGAGCTCCGCGTTTTGGCGCGCAAGGTCAATGGCGGTTTGGCTGACATCTACACAGCGGACAAATTCTGCTCCTCCCGCCGCAGCGTTCAGGCCAAACGGGCCAACGTGACAGAAACAATCCAGTACACGACGACCTTGCGCAAGCTGACGAACTGCTCGACGGTTGTATTTTTGATCCAAGAAAAAGCCGGTTTTCTGGCTGTTCTCCAGGTCAAGATTGAATTCGAGTCCGTTTTCTGTCGCAAGAACATGAGTTGAAGACAGAGCAAGGGAGTTTTCTGTAAGCAAGCCATTCTCGTCAGGAGAAGCGCCTGTCCACCAGCCCTTATATTGTGGAAGTCCTTCTTTAAGGCGCGAAGGAGAGTCATTTCTTTCGTAAATACCATCAATTACCTGGCCGTCTTCAGATAAAACCTCAAGCAGCAGCGGATAGATAACGTTGCGCAGACGCTCCATGCCTACGGTTCCTACCTGCGCAACAAGCACGTTCTCGTAGCGGTCTACAATCAAGCCAGGAAAACCATCGGCCTCAGAGAAGATAACGCGGCAGCAATTGGTATCGGGCTCAGTGCCTGGGAGAGCGCGGTTTCCCATAGTGGTTTTGCGGTGCTCCCATGCCCAGCTAATCTTGCGACTCCAAAACGCTTCGTTGAGCCTATCGTTGGCGTTTCTTGTCACAATTCTGACGCGAATCTTGCTCATTTCTGACAGAAGGCCAGTTCCCTGATAGGTTCCGTTTTCTTCAAAAACATCAACGATGCAACCATTTTGAGCACGCTCGCCGCATTCTGGAGATGGCTCCATGCGGATGACCTCGCCCTCAAAGACCCAAGGATGTCCGCCCGCAAGTGCACGAGCTGCTTTCTTGGTGATAATAACCTGAGGATAAGGACGAAGTTGCTTCATGATGTTCCTTCTCGCGAGAAGCGCTTACAAAAAAGCTGGGTGCTTGTATGTGCCCAGCGTCGATACTCAAAAGTTATAGAATCAAATTGCAGAGAGCCATAATGGGGAATATTGCCTGCTTGATGGCTGCAGAGCGTTTGTCGGGAGAAGTTACATAGAGAAGAATTGCGGCAAATGCCATTGAACATACAGCAAAGATGACGAGCGCTTTACCTGCTGGATTTCTGGTGGCCATCAAGAAGACGCCAACGAATACTTCAATGGCAAGAAAGAGATTGTAAAATCCCTGTTTAAAAGCCATTTCTTGAGTATTTTCTGCTTCTTCTTTTGTCATGTTAAAGGCCTTGAGTGTGCCGTCAGAAGTCCAGGCAAATGACTCAAGATAAAAAATAACCACATGAAGAGCAGCTGCTCCAAGAGCAAAAATTACACCAACGCCATTAAAAGGGCCCATTTTGATTCCTTTACTGTATTAGCTGACTGCGTCTGATTATAGATTACGTGTGTCGGCCGTATCTGCCGCCAAATCCAAATCCTTTGCCCCTTGACCTTGATCCCGAGAACATCGAACGCGTGGTCTTGGTGGTAGAGCGGGAGTCTTGAAGCATAATGCGACCCGAGTCATAAGAAAAGCCAGGTAGATCCCATGTAGGAATAAGCGCTTTTGTAAAGTATTCAATTTCCCTAAGCGGCGTAACCTCATCTGGTCCCATAAAAGTGAACGCCTGACCTGCGGCTCCGGCGCGGCCTGTTCGACCAATACGGTGAACATAATCCTCGGGGTCAAGCGGTACGTCAAAGTTGATAACGGCGTCAATGCCCTGGATATCAATGCCGCGGCTCATGACATCGGTTGCAACAAGAACCTGAATGGCGCCGCTGCGGAATCGTTCAAGCGCTCTTGCGCGAGCCTTTTGTGGACGGTCTGCGTGCATAACATCAACCTTGAGACCTGCGGCTTTGAGGTTTTTGTAAATGCTGTCAACGCGCGACTTTGTCCTACAGAACACCAACACACGCTCTGGCGCAGGATCAAACGAGTCAATAAGTGCTTTTAAGAGCTGCGGTTTTTGTCCCTGAGTGACCGAGCACAAATGTTGCTCGATTGTTGCTGCAGTTTGTCCAGTTCTTGCAATCTCAATGCGCTCTGGATCTTTGAGCAGCGCATCTATGGTCGATGTGATTGATGCGGGGAGCGTTGCCGAGAAAAGCAGCGTTTGGTGCGCCTTGGGCAGCTGCTCCATAATGCGGTGAACGCTTGGCCAAAATCCCATGTCAAGCATGCGATCTGCCTCGTCGAGTACCAGCACCTGGATGTTCTCGAGGCTTGTATGCTTCTTGTCGAGAAGATCAATCAAGCGGCCAGGTGTTGCCACCAGCACATCGCAACCTTTTTTCAGCGCGGTTATCTGGTGCTTATAACGAGCGCCACCAGTGACAATGACAGCTTGCTGACCAGTGGATGCGCAAACACTTTTAGCAACATCGTCAATTTGGGCCGCAAGCTCTCGTGTTGGGGTGATGATGAGCGCGCGGGGATAGGCGTTGCGCTTGGCGCTACCGCGCTTTGTGTTGCGTCCGGCGGTCGCGGTGCGCTCGGCGTCCGCGGTGTGCTCCTTGGCGTCGGGTTTCTCGGCTTCATCGGGTTTCTTGACAGCAATGCGCTGCAGCGTAGGTAACACAAACGCTGCAGTTTTACCCGTTCCCGTTTGCGCTGACGCAACAACGTCCTTGCCCGCCAGGACAGCGGGAATTGCCGCGGCCTGCACGGGAGTGGGTGCGTTAAACCCAAGTGTTGCTACGCCTGCCAGAATTTGCTCGTTTAGCCCGAGCTCGGCAAAAGTTATTTCCATACAAACAAGTATACTTATGTGCAACGATTAGCTAAAGGAAGTTACCATGCCTATTAATATTCCAGATGGTTTACCAGCTAAGAAGACACTGCAAGAGGAGCGTATTTTTGCGCTTGAGGAAGAAGTTGCAGAACACCAGGAGATTCGCCCGCTGCGCCTGGCAATTTTGAATTTAATGCCCAAGAAAATTCAGACAGAAACTCAGATTCTCCGTTTGATTTCAAAGTCTCCTATACAGGTTACATGCGATTTTATGCGTATTTCTTCGCACGAATCTAAAAACACTGCCGCTGACCATCTGGTTACGTTTTATTCAACTTTTGATGACTTCAAAGATAAAAATTATGATGGTCTGATTGTTACCGGCGCTCCTATCGAGGACCTTAAATACGAGGACGTTGACTACTGGGATGAGTTCTGTCGCATTGTTGACTGGTCTCAGAAGCACGTCTTTTCTACCATGTACCTGTGTTGGGGCGCACTAGCTGGCCTGTATTACTTGCACGACATTCCCAAGAAGATGCTGGGCGCTAAGCTGTTTGGTATTTTCCCGCAGCGTTTATGCGATGAGTATTGCTTCCTCACTAATGGATTTGACGAGGTACATTACATGCCACACTCTCGTCACGCTGCCATAGAGACCTCATCTCTGGTAGACCACCCTGAGCTTGCCGTACTTTCTGAGGGATTTACCAGCGGTCCTGCACTTCTCGCCACAAGAGACTTTCACGAGATTTTTGTAACCGGTCATTTTGAATATGATCGCGACACACTTGCAGAAGAGTATTGGCGTGACTTCCACAAGGGTCTGCCTATTCGCCTGCCGGAGAATTACTTCCCTGATAATGATCCAGAAAAGCAGCCGCTGTTTAGTTGGCGTGCGCACGCCAACTTGCTGTATCGCAACTGGATTAACTGGGTGTACCAGATGACGCCGTACAACACAGACGAGATACCTGCGGCTATTGCGGATCTTCGTCAGCGTGTTTCCGAGGCTGATCCTGACGCAAGGATGACCGGTAGGTTCTAAGCAGGCATTTGCACGGTGACCGAATTGCCGGCGCTTGTAACTGGTTGGACGCCATCAATACCATAAAATAATTGATTGATACACGCGTATGAAGCTACGTGTACAAACACGTATAGAGAGGATACGTTGATGAAGGTTGTAATTGCTTCAGATATTCACGGCGCTGCCGACTATTGCGAGAAACTCATGCAGGTTATTGAGGAGGAGCAGCCAAAGTACGTTTTGCTTCTTGGAGACCTGCTCTATCATGGTCCTCGCAACGATCTTCCTGCAGACTACGCTCCAAAGCGCGTTATTGAGATGCTTAACAGCATTTCCGATAAGGTCATTGCGGTCCGCGGAAATTGCGAGGCAGAGGTTGACCAGATGGTTCTGGACTTCCCTTGCATGGCTGATTACAACATTTTGTTTGATAAAGATCCCAAGACGGGCAAGCAGTTCACCATCTTCTTTACTCACGGTCACGTCTTTGGCCCTGGCATTCACAACAGCGTTGATAAATGGCCTCAGACGCCAAGCATGGACGCGTTTGTATACGGCCACACGCACAGAAAGTGAACATGCAGAGCGCTGACCACCCAGAGGTCACCGTGTTTAATCCAGGTTCTGTGGGCATTCCAAAGGACGGCACTCACAGCTGCGGAATCTACGAGGACGGCGAGTTTAGGCACGTCATCCTGGGCGAGTAAGTCTGTGTTGTTCACACGCAAAAAATGGCGAGAAGATCAATCGGTCTTCTCGCCTTATTTGTGTCGCCGTGTTTGAGGTCTAGTGCATAGAAATGGTCATGAATTCATAGCCATGCGCATGTCGCGAGATGGAATATTCAAACGCGCGGCCATCGTCGATATAACCGATTTGCTCAACCTCAAGCAGGGGATCGCCCGTGCTAATTTCTAGTCTCGAGGCCTCAACCTCTGTAGGCATGACAGCCCTGATAACACGGTGCGCATTGGCAATTCTGAGTCCAATTTCGCTCTCAATATAGTTGTAAATTGAGTGCTCCAGATGAGCCTTTTTAAGATTGGGTACTAAGCTGATAGGCATGTAGGTATACTCGATGACCTGCGCAATTCCTTCAACAAGTCTGACACGCACAATTCTATAGACAAAATCTTCGGTAGTAATATCAAGAGCTTAGCAATGTATTCAGAGGGCCGCTCAACTTCAAAGGTGTAGACCTTTGATTTGACGCGCTCACCTCGGGCGGCGTGCTCAGCCATGAAGCCTTCCATTTGACCGGAGACCTCTTTACTTGGCTTAATCTGCGTTCCTTCTTCCAGCTTTTTGACAAAAGTGCCGGAGCCTTTGCGCCTGAAAATAAGCCCTTGCTGTTCAAGAACTTCTAATGCCTTATTAATGGTAATTTTGCTCACTTCATATTGCTCACAAAGCTGAGCAACGGAAGGCAGACGAGAATAAGCAGGATACGTGCCTATAGCAATATCAGTTTTAAGATCTTGAACAATCAGCTCGTACTTATTCATGACACCTCCTCAGGTAGCAAAATTTTTACTTTGCATTCTATCTGATTTGCTTTAGTATACTACATAGAAAATCTAACATATCTGTTTTATAAAGTTGACATGTTAGGTTAAATTCGTTTGAGAAAGGATAGGCATGTCGTATCAGTTGCCTGAGAATTTCTTCTTTGGTGGGTCAATGTCTGGCCCACAGACTGAGGGTAAATGGCAAGACGGCGGAAAGTTGCCAAACCTTTGGGATACCTGGTCTAACCTGGACATCCACGCATTCCACAATCGCGTTGGCTCCTATGCCGGAAATGACTTTACAGAAAGAATGGAAGAAGATCTTCAGCTTCTCAAGTCTCTTGGCTTAGATTCCATCCGCACTTCTATTCAGTGGAGTCGTTTGCTGGACATTAACGGCAACCTTAATCCAGAGGGCGAGAAGTACTATCACCACCTTTTTGCTGTTGCTAAGAAGGTTGGTATTGAGATTTTTGTAAACCTTTACCATTTTGACATGCCTGAATACCTCTTCAACCGCGGTGGCTGGGAGTCCCGTGAGGTTGTTGAGGCGTATGCACATTACGCACGTATTGCTTTTGAAACGTTTGGAAAAAGAAATCCGCTATTGGTTCACTTTTTAACGAGCCAATTGTTGAGCCAGAGGTTCGCTACACATTGGGCGATTGGTACCCCTTTGTAAAGAATTACTCTCGCGCTCGTGCCGTTCAGTACAATATTTCACTTGCTCATGCGCTTGGTGTTCGCGAGTATCGCCGCGCAAAAGCAGCAGGTTTTTATGCTTGAGGATTCTCGCATTGGCCTTATTAACTGCTTTGCACCACCATATACCAAAGAGAATCCTTCTGAGGCAGACCTTGAGGCGCTGCGTATGACTGACGGCGTTAACATTCGCTGGTGGCTTGACCTGGTAACCAAGGGAGAGCTTCCACAGGATGTCATTGATACGCTGCAGACTCGTGGCGTTGACCTGCCTATCCGCCCTGAGGACAAGCTTATTCTTGCCGACGGCGTTGTGGATTGGTTGGGCTGCAATTATTACCATCCAGAGCGTATTCAGGCTCCTGCAAAAGATACTGACGAGAATGGTATTCCAAACTTTGCCGATCCCTATATCTGGCCAGAAGCAGAGATGAATGTTTCTCGTGGTTGGGAGATTTACCCACAGGGACTCTACGACTTTGCCATGAAGGTTCGCGATGAGTATCCAGAGCTTGAGTGGTTTGTTTCCGAGAATGGCATGGGTGTAGAGCGAGAAGATCTTAAGAAAGACGAAAACGGCGTAATTCAGGACGACTACCGTGTTGATTTTGTCCGTCGTCATCTTGAGTGGATTGCTCGTGCAATTCAGGACGGCGCAAAATGCCGTGGTTATCACTACTGGGCCATCATCGATAACTGGTCTTGGGCAAATGCTTTCAAGAACCGTTATGGCTTTGTTGAGGTTGACCTGGAAGATAACTACAACCGTCGTCTTAAGAAATCAGCTGAGTGGCTTAAGCAGGTTGCCACTACACATATAGTTGACTAGAAACTCGTGAAAGGAGTTTGCTCATGGCAAAAGATAATGGCCAAGCATCGTTTCTAGATAAATTTGCAGAAGTTTCTGCAAAAGTGGGTAATCAAGTTCACTTGAGGAGCCTGCGCGATGCATTTGCAACTGTCAGCCCAATTTATATTTTGGCTGGTATTGCAGTACTGATCAACAACGTTCTGTTCCCACTCATCTTTGCAAACGACCCAGTTACCCTGGCTAATTTCAAGGTTTGGGGTGCAGCTGTTGCTCAGGGCACTCTGAGTTTCTCGGCAGTTATTCTCGCAGGCATTATTGGTTATTGCCTTGCTCGTAACAAGCGTTTTGAGAACGCAATTTCTTGTGTTGTTATTGGTATTGCGGCTCTTATCATCATGATGCCTCAGAGCATTGTTGCTACTGCAGGCGCTGTTCTTCACGCAGCTAACGCCGCTGACGCAGCCGCTGCAGCAGTTGCACTTCCTGTGGCTGATGTTGCTAAGCTCCTGCCAACTGGCTATGCAGTTACCGGCGTTGATGTAACTGGTGCTTTCTCCACTTCCTTCACTGGTACTAACGGCCTCTTTGGTGCAATCATCATTGGTCTGCTTTCCACCACCATCTTCATCAAGCTCTCCAGCGTTAAGCAGCTGAAGGTCAACCTTGGTGAGGGCGTTCCACCAGCGGTTGCAGATTCTTTTAACACCATGATTCCTATGATGTTGACCCTTACCGTCTTTGGTATTGCATCTGCTCTTCTTGCAGTTTGCGCAGGAACTGACCTTATGACCATCATTGCAACAAGCATTTCTGCCCCACTGAAGGGCCTCATGAATGCTGGTCCATTTGCAGTCATCATCATCTACACCTTTGCAAACCTGCTCTTCTGCCTTGGTATTCACCAGTCCACCATCTCTGGTGTTCTGATTGAGCCAATTCTGACCATGCTTATTGTTGACAACATGGCAACCTTCGCAGCTGGTCAGCCAATTCCTCAGGACCACTACATGAACATGCAGATCATCAACACCTTTGCTCTGATCGGTGGTTCCGGTTGTACTCTGATGCTGCTTCTTGACACCTTTGTCTTTCCAAGAACAAGGCTTCTAAAGACGTTGCAGCACTTTCTCTTCTCCCAGGTATCTTCAACATCAACGAGCCAGTTATTTACGGTTACCCAATCGTCTTTAACCTTCCTCTGATGATTCCATTTGTTCTTGTTCCAGATTTGTTCATCGGTCTGACCTACCTGTTTACCAACCTTGGTTGGATTAGCCCTTGCGTTGCTATGGTTCCTTGGACCACCCCAGTCTTCCTGAGTGGTTGGCTGGCAACCGGCGGCGACGTTCGTGCTGTCATTTGGCAGGTCGTCGAGGTCCTTCTCGCCATGGCAATTTACCTGCCATTTATGAAGATCTCCGAGCGCGCACAGGCCAAGCAGGCTGAGGCACTTGCAGAGAACGCTCAGGATGCAGAGTAGTTTGTAAGCTTATAATCTGAGTATCACTTGAAGCCAGCCATCGTATTCGGTGGCTGGCTCATCAAAAGGAGATCACATGAAAATCTTACTTGCTTGCAACGCCGGAATGTCCACCAGTCTGCTTGTTCAGAAGCTTCAGAAAGAGGCTGCTTCTCGTGGTTTGGATGTAGAGATTATTGCAAATCCTCTGAATAAGGCACTTGAGCTTATTGACGGCGCAGACGTCTTTTTGCTTGGACCTCAGATTGCGTATGCAAAGGCAGATGTTGAGGCCGCAGCAGGATCTACTCCTGTAGCTGTTATTCCTATGGTTGATTACGGCAGGATGAACGCTGCAAAAATCCTTGACGACGCACTGGAGCTTATTAAATAAGCGGTAAAAGATTTTCTGAGCTCCCAGGTGCTCAAGAAAAGAGTATGGGGTAAAAATGGATTTAGATGACGGCATGACTGCTACGCAAGAAGCGGCCTTTGAGATTATTGCTACCGTTGGAACGGCAAAGTCAATGTATATTGGCGCTATCCAGAAGGCAAAAACGGGCGATATTGAAGGCGCGCGTGCAGATATTATTGCTGGTACAGAGATCTTTAATGAGGGCCATAGCACGCATCTGAACATGCTGCAGCAGTCCGCAATTGATAACAGCAATGTTGAGTTCTCGCTCATCTTGCTCCACGCTGAGGACCAGCTTATGCAGGCCGAGTCTTTCCGCATTATTGCTGAGGACTTTATTGACGTGTACGAGAAGCTTCTTAACAAGTAACTGGCGAGAAAAACATGTGTGCAGAGACGCTTCTTGGTGGCATTGAGTTTGGCGGAACAAAGATTGTTCTTGCCACGGGCACGTCAGACGGAAAAATTTGCGAGCGTGAGGTCTTTCCCACAACGGCTCCAGAGTCTGTGCTGCCAAAAATTGTGGACTGGTTTAAGGCTCGCTCTATCAAGGCTTTAGGTGTGGGTGCATTTGGCCCCACGGGAGTCAATCCTGACCTGCCTAGCTACGGAAAGATCCTCTCGACGCCTAAGCAAGGTTGGCGCAACTTCAATCTGTTGCAGGCGTTGAAGGATGGACTGAACGTTCCCGTTGGATACGATACTGACGTTAATGCAGCTTGCTTAGGAGAAGCAGTTTTTGGCGCAGCTCGCGGCCTTGATAACGTCGTCTACCTGACAGTAGGAACCGGAATTGGCGCCGGCGTGCTGCTTGAAGGAAAACTCCAGCACGGCATGCTCCATCCCGAGGCTGGTCATATCCTTGTTGAACGTGAGGTAAACGATCCGTGGCAGCAAACTAAGTGTCCCTATCACCAGAACTGCCTTGAGGGGCTGGCATCAGGTCCTGCTATTCAAGAGCGTTGGGGGCTTCCAGCTGTTGAGCTTACTGAGAAAGACGAGGTATGGGAGCTTGAGGCTGCCTACCTTGCAAAGCCCTCTCCACATATGTAATGTGCTACTCACCTCAGCGCATTATTTTGGGCGGAGGCGTCATGGAGCAGAAGCAACTGTTCCCGCTTATTCAGCAGAAACTTGTTGCATATCTCAATGGCTACATCAACACTCCAGAGATAGAGGACATACAGAATTACGTTGTTCCTGGAGGTTGCGAGGGAAACCAGGGCATTCTAGGTGCTTTGGTGCTTGGACAGCGCGCACTTGGTGCGTAGGAGTTTGGTAAGAAGAACGACTACCGTGTAGAACGGCGTTCACTTTGCAAACAAATGGCGAGAAGATCGATCGGTCTTCTCGCCATATTTGTGTCTGTGACGTGCGGTTTTCTAGTCAGCGTTACTTCCTAGAAAGTGTGTCAGTATTCCAGGTGCTGCTCTGAGAGCTGATGGTTACGGTTCTTCCACCGTTGGTGGAAGAGAGGGTGAACGGCTCGCTTCTGCCACTGACCTGGCCGTTGAAGTTAAGTTCAAGCTTTGACTCGTCACCGGTCCAGGTGCCACGAACCTCTGGCTGACCACCAGTGCGCCAAATGACCGTGCCGTCCTTCTGAATGACAACCTCCATCGGCTTGCCGTCGGTGCCGGTACCGCTATAGGTACCAACCCATTTTTGAGCTTTTTTGCGGTCTTCTTCGGACTTTTTATCCTTATCTTTTTGTTCTTGCTCTTTTTTGGTCTTCTCAGCCACGCCAGATTTAAGAGTTTCACCCTTCTTTATCTGGTCAGATACGCGAGAGTGGTATGAATCATAGGTTGAATTGTTGCCTGTATCGTCGCCCCAGATAACTTTCTCGTGCTCAATATCTCCGAGAAGGGCCTGTAGCTCAACAAGCTTATTTGCCACAGACTTTTGATCCATGGTATTTGCGGTATCTGTGTCGTTGAAGCTGTTTGCGGTTAGCCTGCGCTTGTAGTCGGCCTCGAACCAGTCGCGAATGCTCTTCTGTCGATCAGAGATTGAGCTATTCAGAACGTTGATTCCTGTATCGTCACTGCCATTAGGCACACGGAACTGCCCATTCTTCTGATCAGTCTGAATCTGTTCTTCAATTTCATTGAGTTTCTCGTACTGGTTAAGAAGTTCAACACGACTGCTGTCACTGCGAGGATCAACGCCAACGCTCTCAATCTGTTCCTGATAGGTTGCAATGCGCTGCTGGACGGCGCTGCGCTTGGCTGCGTCGTCTTGGTGGGACTGAATGACCCAAGCAATGGCCAGTACACCCACAACCAGAACAGCCGCAAGCAGGCCAAATGCCACCTTACGCAGAGAATCAGAGCCGTCCTTGCTTTGCTTGCGCTCAACGGAACTAGGTCCGCTTGAAACAACGGTGAACTGCGAAGGGTCGAAGTGCGAAATAGCAGTTGAATCAAGGTCATCGGCGATGAAGACGTTGATGCGGTCGGGGTCATTAATGAAGGTCGTAGGCTCCTCGTCAACAGCGTTGGAGTTTGCGATTACGGTGGGGTCTGCGTCAGCATCTGCATCAGCGTCTGCAATGGCGTCCGAATCGGTGACAGCGGTAGGCGCCTCATCTGGGGTGATGTAGGAGTCGTCTGCCGATACCTCTAGGAGCGAGGTTTCTGCAGCAGTTGTGTCTTCGTCATCGGCTGGATACTCTGCCAGGACAGTTGCGTCTGGATCAGTTACGGTTTCAGCTGGCTCATCAGCTTCTGCTGGAGCGATGACCTCGGTGGCTGTGGTGGAGTTGTCGGGTGCGGTTTCTGGTGCAGGTTCTGTGGACTCGGCGAGCGCATCGGGTTTCTCGACGTTAGCTGCGTCTGCAACGTTCGCGGCGTCCGCGACGTCAGAAGCTTCTGTCCGCAGTTGGAACAGAACTTTGCGTGCTTGCTAATTTCAGCTCCGCAGTTGGGGCAATTCATAGAGTCGCTCCTTAAATCGCCAGTTAGACTCAGTGGCTTTTAATTACACTGGGTTACTATTGTAGCGTTAACAGGAGAAACGCCAAAATGTTTTTAGTTTTGAAGGCGGTCGCGCGCGTTTAGTGACACGCGATGTAGATCCGCTTCGCGTGTTCAGGCCCGCTGCTTAGAGCAGAGAAACACCTGCTTCTGCACAGCGGTCTTCGGTCTGCTTGTCCCAGATAGATGCCTGCACCTCTCCGACGTGCGCTTTTTCTAGCAGCAGCATGCAAAGACGGCTTTGGCCAATGCCGCCACCAATGGTAAAGGGCAGCTCGCCATCAATGAGCATCTTGTGGAATGGCAGTTCAAGGCGGTCCTCACATCCAGCGGTTGCCAGCTGCGACTTAAGTGCCTCGGCGTCAACACGAATACCCATACTGCTGGTCTCAACCGCACAGTCCAAGGTCTCGTCCCAGAACAGCAGGTCACCGTTGAGCGACCAGTCGTCGTAGTCGGGGGACCTAAAGTCGTGAGGCTGGCCGGAGTTCAGGGTGCCGCCAATACCCACGATAAACGTGGTTGGATGCTCGCGAACAAACAGATCTTCTCGCTGTTTAGGCGTCTGGGTAGGGTAGAGGTCCTCCAGCTCCTGCGAGGTCACGAAAGTGACTTCGCGACTGAGCTGCGTGTTAAGCTGCGGATAGTGCCACTTGAGCTCGTCGAGTGTGCCACAGATTGCTCAACAATGCGACAAACGGCGTCTTCCAGCGTATCGGTATTGCGCTCGTTCTGCGTGATGATGCGTTCCCAGTCCCATTGGTCCACGTAAATGGAGTGCAGGTTATCGGGCTGTTCGTCGCGACGGATAGCGTTCATATCGCAGACCAGACCGCGACCAACGGCAAAGTTGTAGCGCCAGAGTGCATAGCGCTTCCATTTTGCGAGCGACTGAACTACCTCGGCGTTTTTGCCGACGTTTGGCAGGTCAAAGGCAACCGGATGCTCGACACCATTGAGGTTGTCGTTCATACCGGTAAGCGGGTCAACAATCAGTGGAGCGGTGACGCGCGACAGCTTCAGTGCGGCGCACAGCTTGGTCAAAAACACGTTCTTGACCTGCTCAATAGCTTTCTGCGTATCGTAAAGCGAAAGGCTTGAACGGTAGCCCTCGGGAATCTTGGTCATGTGGTCTCCTTGCAAGAGAACGCTAAAAATTTGATTGCGCTGATTTTGCCTTCTTTCCACATCCCTTTGGCGAGAAACCCGTGTGATTTAACCGTTTTGTCAAAAAGAGATCAAATTGCATTTGGCGTCATATCAGTGTTTTAAGAGACATTTTATGTTTATAAATTTGTTCATCTAAATACACAGCAGCTAGACATACTTATTTTTTTAATCTAAACAAATATGTGGATTAAGTGAATACATATATACTCCATATTAAATACGTGATTATCAGCAAAAATAGCCTTGAGATGTGTAATGAACTTGCAAATTGATATTTATTTGTAATCGTTTGCTAGATGAGCAAGCTATGAAAAGCAGGTAAGAGTAATAAATTTGCTCTCAATGAAAGAAATGGGTATGTCAAAGTTTTTTCACGAAGAAACAAAAAGGCGCATTCTTGTTTGTGTAACAGCAGCAACTATTGCGACGTCATCACTTGTTGCTGGAGTAACCCCTGTATTTGCTGAAACTTCATCAAATACAGATGCTACTGCCTTAACATCAGTAGCATCAATTCCAACTGAAACTTCTTTTACCTTTACACAGGGCAATATTCCTCCAGTACGACAGGATGTTCCTGATGACGAAATGGCAGTTCAGTTTATATCTGACGTATCTCTTCAAGGCTACAAGTTTACTGGAGATTTTGAAGGACATCTATACGCACCTTCTGGCCTAACTGATCCAGACGGTCATACAATTCTTAAATGGGTAGCAGAAGACGGTACTGTGATGCAACCTGGCGAGCTGGCGGAACTCCAGTATATTAACGGACTGACCTTCCATGCTGTATGGCAAACCGAGAACCCAGCTACTCCAGCTAACCCATCTACTCCAGCTAACCCATCAACCCCTGCAGACCCATCAACCCCTGCAGACCCATCAACCCCTGCAGACCCATCAACCCCTGCAGACCCATCAACCCCTGCAGACCCATCAACCCCTGCAGACCCATCAACCCCTGCAGACCCATCAACCCCTGCAGACCCATCAACCCCTGCAGATTCCGAGACTCAGAGTCAGAATGCACATGAGCAATCAAATAGCGCTGCTCAGGAACAGACTCCTTCTGGACGTCGCTCAAAAAAATCCGTACTTCCAGAAACTGGCGACGCTGCGTCTGCTACTGGTCTTCTAGCAAGCGCGGGATCTATTCTTGCTGCTGCGGGATTTATGCGTAGGCGTAAGCACTAACAGAATTTATTTCATATAGCGCAAATGACCCTTCTGATACATGTCAGAAGGGTCATTTTTTTCAACACAACAGTCTTCAAAAAAGTTCTCAGAAATTTTATAAAAGTCAGTATAGTCTAACTTATTTTGGAAATATAACAGTTAACTAGTAATCATTACTAGTTAACTAAAGGATATATCTAATAGAAAGGTGTTAACCATGCTAAACGATAAGCTCAACGTTCTTCTCGCCAACTACGCTGTTGAGGCCCATAAGATTCACAACTTCCATTGGTATGTCAGCGGTCCTTCTTTCTACAACGTTCACACTGATCTCGACGAGGTTTACGGTGCAATGTATGACCAGCTTGACGAGGTTGCCGAGCTCATCTTAATGAATGACGGCTCTCCACTCGGTTCCATGGATTCCTTCCTCAAGAACGCAACTCTTTCCGAGGCTGCAGAAGGCTTCAAGAACCCACAGGAGATTTACCAGGCTATTCTTGCTGACTATGAGGCAATCCGTGCATTCGCAGCAGAGATCAAGAAGGATGCAGACGCTGAGGACAATTTCCTTGTTTCCGCAGCAATGGACGAGCACATCGCTCTTCTCTCCAAGACTATTTGGATGATTAAGCAGTCCAACAAGTAAGTTTGGCAAATACCCAGCCGGTTCAAACGGCCAGTTAAACCTTGTGTTTCTTTCTTTCCCATATGATCTGAAAATGCCACTGGGCTTCCGGCGGCATTTTTCGTGGGCGCATCTGATCCAAAACCGATGCAATAATGTGTGACTCACTGGTGAATGTAGATTTTTGGAGCTCGATTAATCCAAAAGTGAACTAATTATGTGTCGAGAAATCCACTTTTGGATCGGGTGGACACATAATTACCCGGGTTTTAGATTAATCGACACTGAAAAATCTGCAAGGCATTCCACGACTAGGTCAACTGTCCAACGTGGTGGACACATGACCGCATTTCAATGACTACTATCTGCACTGTTGTAAGTGTTCTTGTTCAAAAAGGCGTTTAACAGGCAAAAGACACATCAAACATAGGAGGAATTATGTCTTTAACACGTCGCGAGTTCATTTATGCAGGTGCTTCTAGTTTGTTCGCTCTTGGCTTGGCGGGTTGCGGAAAAAGCGGCACAACATCCACATCTACTTCTGACGCGCAGAAGGAAGAGCCAAAGAAGTCAGAGGAGAAGCAGCCAGAAAAGTATGAGGTGACCATTGGCACGCTCACACAAATCGCTGACTACAACGGTGACCCAGCAGCAAAGATCACGTTCAGTTTTACAAACAACTCTGATGAGACCGCTGCATTTATGAGTTCAGTGCGCGTAGAAGTGTATCAGGACGGTCAGCAGCTTGAACACGCTATTTCCAGTGATGTTAATTGGGAAAGCACTATGACAAAGATTAAGACTGGCACAAGTCTTGATGTTGAACAGGCATACAAGCTCATTAGCTCGTCCGATGTTGAGGTAGAGGTGTATCCGCTCTTTGGCAAGGATAAGCTTGCAGCTCAGACATTTAGTCTGCAGTAAGGTATCAGTACGACCATCTAACTACTTCAAAGAGTCGTTCACAAGACGACTCTTTTGCTGGTGTTTTGTGGGGTACAGTGACTTACGAGAAAGGCTGCTGTCCGCTTCGTTGGACACATAAAATCTTATGAGTATCTAGATTTGTTGCAACAGAGAAAGGAGTTGTAATGGGTCTTGATGCATTTGTTCGTTGCAGGTGTTTGAAGAGGGAAAACTTAAACCCGGTCCAATACCTTTTGAAGATCTGTACATTGATGATGAAGATTACATCTGCTCAAAGTTTTTAGATCAAAAGCGTAAAGAGCTCAGCTCTGAGCTGTTTTGGGAACGCTATGGAGACCTAGAGTGTGATTTTCTCGATTGGACGCATAGTGCCTGCGAGCACGAATATGGAGAAATTTGTTCTGAAAGTGTTGGTAATTTTTGCGGCTTATTAAGTATTTATACCGATTTAAGTTCAGATGAGGGTAAATCAAAGTATCCGTTATTAAATAATATGCTTCCTCATAGCAATGATGGTCTTTATCCTGTTGAAAAAGCACAACCTACCCTTGATGAACTTGATAAATTTATAGAAGAACATTCAAAGATTCAGGGATATCAACTCATTGATGAAGAAACGCATAAAGTCATTTCTACTTGTGCGATTGGTGATGGGTTTTGTATGTATTGGGGTTTCAATATTGCCTATGGATTCGTAGAAGACAAAATGTATTTCTATCAAAGTAAGCTTTCACAACAGTTTTATGCTGACCATTTTTGCCAGATCCCAGCTGATGATTACAAACAAACGCAGAAGGTAGTTGTTTATTGTGATGACCCAAATAACTGTGAATCAAACTTTAGAATGACTTTACGAGGTCCAATTGATATTAAATTAGACAATTCTGTTTTAAGAAGCTTCTCTGTTCAAAAGGCAACTTTAGACTTCAAAGAAACTAGTCATTTTTGGAGGCTAAATAAAATTAGAAACCTTCTTATAGCATCTATAGAAACAAAACATCCCATTATTTGGTGCTAAACATGCTCTTTAACAGGACACATGAGCTGTGTTATCTGGTTGTGGTCTGACATCATGCCGTCTAGAGATTCAAAAAAGAGGGCCACCGCCAGGCAGCCCTCTTCGTTTTTGCGCTGGCGAGAAGAACGTCGCGACTGAACGACCTTCTCGTCAAGTGCTGGTTTTTCTCGCCAGATGTTGAACTTAGTAGGTAGGGTTCTCCACCTCAACCTTGTCGACCTCCTGGAAAGGAGCAAGGGTTGAGACCATAACGATGGGCTCGTCATAAGGGTTGTTGACGTAGTGGACCTCGCCGGGCTCAATGTGGATGAAGTCGCCAGCCGAGAGGGTGTGGACCTCGCCGTCAACCACAATGTCAATCTTACCCTGGAGGATGTGGAAGTTCTCCTCCATGATGTTGTGGTAATGAGCCTGGAAATCCTGGCCTGGCTGGAACTGGACCATGGCGTAGTTCATGCGAGGACCCTTCATCAGGTACTTAGGGCCGTGATCTCCGCACCTATACTCAAAATCGTTCTCGTTGACAATAAACATCTTGCTTTCCTTTCAGGCGCAACTTGTACTGCGACCAAACGTTCTTCTTGTGCGCCACGCGTATCCGCGGCGCAGTCGAGTCCCGGTGCTTACAAACCAGGTGCTCTCCACATGCTCTTGACCTTGCCCTCTTCTGCAAGCTCAAGCTGACTCTTGTAAACATCCTTCCACTGGACATAGAGCTGGTCGTAAACAGCCTTGTTGTCTGGGTTGGGGGAGAATGTCTTATCCCATTTAACAACGCGCTTTGCGCCCTCGGCGATACTTGGGTAGATGCCCACGCCGTATCCCGCAAGAACAGCGGCGCCCAGAGCAGTTGCCTCTTTGACCTCTGGAATGCGAACGTTCTTGCCGGTAACGTCGGCAACAATCTGTGCCCACAGAGGGCTCTTGGAAGCTCCGCCTGCAAAGATGAGCTCGTCTGGCTCATTGCCGGTAGCCTCTTTGACCAGGTCAATGTGGCCACGGACGAGTAGGGCGGTGTTCTCCAAAATTGCACGATAGAAGGTGTACTTATTGAAACGCTCTGGATCAAGCTCAAAGTTAGTGAATGTTGGGCTTGCGTGGGTCCAGTGGATGTAGTTCATAACGTCACTGAAGCAACAAAGCATACCGTGGCTACCTGCAGGAACCTCTGCAGCGTGCTCGTTCATGACGTCGTACACGTCAATGCCGCGCTCTTTTGCCTCGGTCTTTTCTGCCTGGCAGAAGCCGTCACGATACCAGCGCATAACCAGACCGGGCTTGAATGCCAGAGCCTCGTACTGCCAAATCTGTGGAATAGCGTGGCAGTTTACACGGACGCGATAATCTGGGTCTGGAGTGCTCTTATCGGTGTTGAACTCGTACTGCCAGAAGCTACCACCAAAAACGCCAGCCTGGCCAGGCTGGCAAGCGCCAACGCCAATCATGCCCAGCTGGCAATCACCGCCGCCGACAACAACAGGTGTACCTTCGGCAAGGCCCGTCTCTGCTGCGGCGTCTGCAGTTACAGTGCCAAGAACTTCTCCGCACTCGATAACCTGGCCAAACAGGTCGTCGCGAAGACCGCACTCTTTTGCAATCTCTGGATCCCAGGCACGCTCCTCCAGGCTCATAATGCCGGTGGTGCTGCCGTTTGATGGCTCAACTGCCAGAACACCGGTGAGCTTGTAAGCAAGCCAGTCGTTGAACATACCAATCTTGGCTGCCTTGTTGTAGATCTCTGGCATCTTGTTCTTAACCCAAAGAAGACGAGGTAGAGCGCCTAGTGCATAGGTCTGGCCACTCTTCTGGTAAATCTTCTTCTCAAGCTCTGGATCCATATCAATGAGCTGCTTGACCTCATCGACACTTCGGGCGTCAACGTTAGCGCATGCCCAAATCTCGTTGCCGTCCTGGTCATACAGGAGGATGCCCTCACGCATGCAGGTAGTGGAAATACCAGCAATTTCTTTAGGATCAATGGAGGTCTTTGCCAGAACCTCTTTGATGCAGTCCAGAGCAAGCTGCCAGTCAGCAACCCAATCAAAGTCCATGCTGCCAGGCCAACGAGGGTCCTCGTGGTGCTCCCACTCGCGCTGAGCAACCCCAACCTGCTCACCGTCAACACTAAAGAGAACGGCGCGAATACTTCCTGTTCCCGCGTCTAGTGCAAGAAGATACTTGCTCATCAGATCCTCCTTGTTTACGAAAGAAGCAGCTCAGCAGCGGTGTCTGAATCCGTAATTAGCACGTTTAGATAGCCGCCGTTAAGTACTGCCTTAATTGCCGAAACTTTATCTTTGCCACCAGCAACGCCAACAACGTTCTTGAGCTGGCGAAGCTTGTCTGGATCGGTACTAATGACGCGATCTTCAATTTCTGTTTGAATAAGATTGCCGTCTTTATCCATAAAGTGATTCAGGACGTCGCCAACGGCTCCCTGCATCTTAAGTACGGTCAGCTCGCCCTCGTTCAGGATGCCGTTGCGCAAAACGGTAGCGCCCTCAACTGCGGCGCCGATGCCAACCACACTCATATCCGCGTATTCCGTCATAGTTGACACGTCTTGCAGGCTTTTCTCGTCAAGAAGTGCATCGCGCACTTGGCGAGAAGACACAACCAGTGGAGACGGTGTCAGGAACAGGTGCATGGAGTAGGCGGTTGTGCCAACGGATGGCAGGTAGTAGCTCACGCCACCTGTAAGGCTTACAACGTTGAGCGATTCCTCGCGGTTTTTGGCGAGAAACCCCAGCATGCGGCTGACGGTATCGCCGTAGCCAATGTTGAGGTAGCCGTCCTCGCGCAGGTGATCGGAGACGTAGTGAGCTGCGCCTTGAGCAATAGACTGGTTAATAGCGGAGCTGTCCAGGGGAGTGGGAACCACAAAAGCATCCTTGAGGCCAAAGCGGTCAATAAGGAGCTGTTCTGCGGAAACGCGCTGGCTATCGTTCTTTCTGAAGCTGAACTGAACAATGCCCTGAGCGCGGGCCTCTTCAAGCAGACGAATAACTTTTGCACGAGAAACGCCCATGACCTCAGCAATCTGAGCCTGGGTGTTATCTTCCATGTAGTAATACCATGCAGCCTTGGTGGCTAGTGCATAAGTTTGTTCGTCCATGTGTCCTCCTGTTGATACTTTTGTTTAATGATAAAACATTTGTATCTAACATACTAGACTTCATTATAGTAATTATTCTCCCTATTAACAGGAAGATATACTACAAATACCATAATTACGTATAGAGGTATTGCGGACTATTGTTCATGATACAATCAAAAATACCATTCACGGCAGTAATAATACCGTTTGCCGTGACGGTGCTTTGAAGAATGCCTATTTATAGATATCTTCAAAGTGTGAGATTTTGTACGGCCGTTTGTTATTTTTTGGTAGGAGGTACTATGGGTGAAACTTTTGACATCGATATCGATGCCACTGACCCAAAGTCGCCTGAAGGAAAAGATGTGTGCGAGCAGTGCGACACACTTCTTTCCGTCCGCGGAATCAAGAAGTCATTTGGTTCCAACGAGGTCTTAAAAGGCATTAACTTAGATTTGGCGCCAGGAGAGGTTATTTCTCTTATTGGTGGCAACGGTTCCGGTAAATCTACCCTCATGAAGATCATCATGGGTATTTACTCTGCCGATGAGGGAGAAATTTCTATCGATCGTCAAAAGGTTGATATCTCCAACCCTAAGGCTGCGCTTGCACACAGTATTTATATGGTTCCTCAGGAGCCAATGCTGTTCCCTAACATGACCGTTAGAGAGAACATCACCATTGGTTTTGAGGCTCCAAAGGCCGAGCTTAACAAGATGCTCGAAGATACTATGAAAGAGATTGGCTGGGAGCTTGACCTGGACCGCAAGGCAATGACGCTTTCTATTGCTGAGCAGGGCATGGTTGAGATTCTCCGCGGTCTTATGCGTCACTCCGAGATTCTTATTCTGGACGAGCCAACTTCCGCACTTACTTTGATGAGGTACAGAGCCTCTTCAAGGTAGTCCAGGAGCTCAAGCAGAAGAACATTGGCATCATCTACATTACCCACCGCCTGGCTGAGGTCTTTGAGATTTCTACCAGCATTGGCATTCTGCGCGACGGCGTTATGGCTATGCGCGGCAAGGTAGAGGACTTCACGCGAGAAGATCTTGTACGTGGACTTCTTCCACCAGACGCAGCAGAGATTAAGAAAGAGATTGCCGAGAGCGCAAACATTGATTACGACGCAGAGCCTATTTTTGAGCTTGCTGAGTTCACCGGCTATGGTTTTGCTGACGTAAACCTCAACATTTATCCAGGCGAGATTGTTGGTCTTGCAGGTATCGTTGGTGCTGGTAGATCAGAGATGGCTACCACCATTTACGGTATGGATAAGGTCCTGGGCGGCAAGGTATTTGTCGACGGTAAAGACATTACTGGCAAGTCCACCAAAGACGTTATTGCTGCAGGCCTGAGCTATGTCCCAGAGGACCGCTTCAACGACGGTCTGTTTAGAATTCGTGACGTTGCTGAGAACACCACAAGCTCTCTGCTTGCTAACTCTTCCCTGGGTAAGCTGCTGCTTAACCGCAAAGAAGAAGATAGGGTTTCTCAGAACTACGTTGATAACTTCCGTACCAAGGTCACAGGCCTTGATCAGGAGGTAGGTGGCCTTTCTGGTGGTAACCAGCAGAAGATTGTTATTGGCCGCGCATTCTCGGTTGCTCCAAAGGTTGTTATTTTGGACGAGCCAACTCGTGGTATTGACGCTGCTGCTCGTGGCGATGTATACGCTGTTCTGCAGGAGCTCCGTAAGCAAGGTGTTTCTATTCTTCTGATTTCTTCTGATATGGAAGAGATTATTGAGCTTGCTGACCGCGCGTTCACCATGTACCAGGGACGCATTAATCACGAGTTCAAAAAAGAAGAAATTACGCAGGACAACCTCATGTCCGCTGCATTTGGATTGTAGGAGGTGACGTATGGATCTTGTAAAGCGCCTTCTCAAGGCTAGGGGACTGAGCAGCCTCGCATTTCTGATTGCTCTCTTTATTATTGTTGGTGCAATGAATCCCGCATTCTTGACACCTGCAACAATTGCTGCCTGCTTTAACACGTCCGTTGTCTACACATTGGTCGCTGTTGGTGTGGCCTTCACCCTGTTCATTGGTGAGATTGACGTTTCTGTTGGTTCCAACCTGGGACTTGTTGCTGTGGTAGTTGGCAGCATGCTCAGAGATGGAACTCCACTTCCTGTTGCTTGCCTGGTAGGTATTCTTATTGGTGTGGCAATTGGCTGGTCAACGCCTGGGGCGTTGCTGTTATGAAGGCTCCATCGCTCATTTTTACCCTGGGTACTAACGGCGTTCTGCGCGGTATTGTTTACGTGTACACCAATGGTCAGTGGGTTGAGAACCTTCCTAAGGAGTTCAAGGACTTCTCGGCAGTAACTGGTATTGGTGACTTCACCGTTTACTATTGCGCAGTTATCGCACTGGTTATTCTGATTCACTTTGCACTGACCCAGACCCGTCGTGGTCGCTGGTTTGCAGCAGTTGGCGATAACGCTAACGGCGCAACTCTGGTTGGTATTCCAGCTCTTCAGACCAAGATTCTGGCATACGTCATCTGCGGCGTTATGGCAGCTATCGGCGGCATCATCTTCTGCAGCCGTATTGGTTTTGTCACCCCAATGAGCGGTAACGGCTACGAGATGAAGGCTATTGCAGCCTGCGTTCTTGGTGGCGTTAGCTTGCTTGGTGGCGTTGGCTCCGTCCTTGGTGCAGCTGTCGGTTCCGTCATTATGGCATCCATCAGCTACCTGTTGGTCTTCATGGGCTTCTCGTCAAATTACGACAACGCAATTACTGGCGTCATCCTGATTGTCATTGTTGTTGTGGACGCTCTGCTCCAGCACCGTTCCATTGTTCAGAACAGGCATGCTCGTCTGAACGCACGTGTTTCTCCAAAGTCAAGCTCTGAGGTTCTTGCAGAGCAGATTGCAGACTTTGGCGAGGCAGCAATGAGCCCTTTGGGTAAGAAGGGCGGTGTTCGCTAATGATGAAGACACTTAAGGGATTTGTCCAAGGGCCAGACAAGCTGGAACATGATCCTTATTGGCCTGCTTGTACTTGAGTTTGTCATTTTTGGTGCTGCAAACGGCAAGTTTTTGCGTCCAGCACTGCTGTTTACCAGCATTAACGACAACTTGCCAGTCTTTATGATCTCGCTCTTTGTAACGCTTGTTATGGTTACCGGCGGCATCGACATCCAGGTTGCGTCTCTGGTTGGTCTGACGTCCATCACCATTGGCGTTGGCTGGCAGGACTTTGGTCTTCCTATCTGGGGCGCCGTGGGCGTTGCCTTTGTCCTGGTTGTTGCTTGTGGTGCGCTTTCGGGCTTCTTGATTGCGTACTGTCGAGTGCAAGCAATGGTTGTTACCCTAGGCGGCAGCTTCCTGTACTCCGGTCTGGCGCTGCTCATCTCCACGCTCTCCAAGACCGAGAGCTACCAGGGAATTGGTGGCTTCCCCGAGGACTTCAAGTTTGTATCTAACTTCCAGCTCTTTGGCGTCATCCCATTCCAGCTGCTCATTTACATCCTGATGCTGGTCATTGCGTTTATTCTGCTGCACAAGACCAAGTATGGTCGCCGCATTACCTGGTTGGCGTCAACCAGAGCGCAGCTGAGTTCTCCGGTATTAACAGCCGAGCAGTCATTATGTCCACCTACATGCTCACCGCAGTTTCCGCTGTTATTGCAGGTGTTGTTCTGACCGCTTACCTGGGCACCGCAAAGTCCGATCTTGGCGCTGACCTTACTATGGACATCATCACCGCAGTTGTTTTGGGTGGTACGCTCTCCACTGGTGGTAAGGGCTCCATTGTTGGTACCGCACTTGCTTCGTTTGTTATTGCGTTCTTGCGCTTCGGCTTGCCACTGTGCTTCAAGGTAAGCCCTCAGTATCTGGATATTCCTGTTGGTGTCCTGCTGGTTGTTGTCATCGTTGCTCGATCGGCAGCAAGCGGAACAAATATCGGTACGTTTTTGAAATCGCTGCTTTCTAGCAGCAGTAAAGCCAAGGCATAAGCTTTGGGGAAATTGTGCCTTAGGCACAGACAAGGGAGGTTACCTATGCAAGAGATTACTCGTCGTGGTTTTATTGGTGCCGCTGGTATCACCGCAGTTAGCGCTGGCCTCGCTCTGGCAGGCTGCAATAATGGTGGTGGCGAGAAGAAGGAAGAGACCAAGAAGTCCGAGGGCGGCGGAGACGTCAAGGGTAAGACTGTAGCATTTATTCCTAAGGTCACCGGTAACGCATTCTTCGAGTCCGCAAACAAGGGCGCACAGGATAAGTCCAAGGAGTGGGGCTTCACCGTTGACTACATCGGCGACGCAACCGCTTCCGTTTCCGCTCAGGTTTCCGTCATCAACCAGGCAGTTGCTAACGGCGTAGACGCAATCAGCATCTCCACCGTTGACGCAAAGGGTGTTTCCGACGCACTGAAGAAGGCAACCGCTGCTGGTATCGTAGTTACCACTTGGGACTCCGACGCTAACCCAGAGGATCGTACCCTCATGGTTTCTCAGGGCACCCCAGAGATCCTTGGTCAGATGCTTGTTGACATGGGCGTTGCTGGCCTCAAGGAGCGCGGCAAGGACCCAGAGAAGGACGAGATCACCTATGTCTGGCACTACTCCCAGGCAACCGTTACCGACCAGAACTCCTGGCAGGTAGCTGCACAGAAGATCATCAAGGAGAAGTATCCTAAGTGGAAACGTCCACGAGAACTACTACTCCAACCAGGACGCAGAGCAGGCAATCACCATTGGTGAGGCAATTCTCGACGCTTACCCAGATATCGACCTGATCATCTGCAACGACTCCACCGCTCTTCCTGGCCAGCTCCAGGCTGCAGAGAACAAGGGCTACGACGAAAAGAAGATCACCATCACCGGTTTTGCTTCTCCACAGTCCATCAAGTCCTACTGCGAGCACGGCACCATCTACAACTGGGGCCTCTGGGACTGCGCAGTTCAGGGCGCTATGGGCTGCTATGTTGCAGCATTCCTCGCAGCTGGTAACGAGGTCAAGGTTGGCGACACCATCTCCATCCCAAGCATCGGCGATGTCAAGGTTGAGCCTAACGACTCCATCGCCGAGGGTGCAAAGACTGCCGAGAAGAACAACGGCGTTGTCCTGCTCCTGAGCGCCTTGTCTTCACCAAGGAGAACATGAACAACTACTCCTTCTAATCAGAAGCGGTACGTTCAAAGCGTAAGTTCGCGGCTGGCGAGAAGACCGATCTTCTCGCCAGCTTATGAGGTAATTCAGCCGCAGAGAGAAGCGGCTCTCTTAGAGCGGGCGCTCAAAAGACAGCAGCTTCTCTGCGAGCTTTAAGGTTTTATTGAAAGGATTTTCATGGCAGATCTGGACGGATTGAAAGTAGCTAAGGATTATCACGTAGACACTCCTTTTGCTAACAATCAGGGATTTTATGTAAAGGGTGCAAACAACCTCGACTGGGGTATGCAGAAGCACCTCTCCAACATTTTTGATCCAAAGAGCGGCAACACTGTAATGTTCGCATTTGATCACGGTTACTTTATGGGTTCAACCGCTGGTCTCGAGCGTCTTGACCTGCTGCTTCCACAGCTTGCTCCTTATGTTGACTGCTTTATGGGCACCCGTGGCGCAATCAGGACCTGCGTTTCTCCTGAGGTTTCTAAGGGCATTGCTCTTCGCGTTTCTTCTGGCTCTTCTATGCTGCAGTCCGACCTCTCTCACGAGGTTGTTGCTGTTGACATCGAGGACGCTATCCGTATGAACGCAGATTGCATGGCTGTTCAGACCTTCATCGGCGCTGATGGCCAGCTCTCCAGCATCGATAACCTGAGCCAGGTCATTAACGCTGGCTTCCGCTACAGCATTCCTACCCTCGGCGTTTGTGCTGTTGGTAAGGACATGGAGCGCACCGGTCGCTTCTTCAAGCTTGCAACCCGCATCATCGCTGAGATGGGCTGCCAGATTGTTAAGACCTACGACTGCGAGGACTTCGAGGAAGTTGTTGCAGCATGCCCAGTTCCAATTGTTGTCGCTGGTGGCAAGAAGCTTGCTGAGCGCGATGCTCTGCACCTTGCATACGACGTTATCCGCAAGGGTGCACGCGGCGTTGACATGGGCCGCAACATCTTCCAGAGCACCCATCCTCTGCAGATGGCCGAGGCAGTCCGCATGATCGTTCACGAGGGCGCAACCGACGCTCAGGCATGGGAGTTCTTCGAGGACGCAACCCACTAAGAGCGCACAGGTCCACGCGACCTCCAAAGTGCGGCATTGTCGCAGGTACGACGGGTGCGAGCCCGCACGACCTCCGGGCACGAAAGCGCTGCTCACACGTGGTTTTCTCATGTGACGAAAAACATACTGACCTTGAGCTGGTAATCCTTACGGATTACCAGCTTTTTTCTGCATCGTTGACGTTGGCTTTAGGCTTGGCGTGCAAAATAGTGCGGTTTTGGAAGGTCTTGCTGAAGAATCAATTAGCTTTTAATCAAGATAACCAGTCAGCTAGGCGGTCTCTCTGCCCGATATACATTTCTATGTATAAACTTTATTTAATATGCTGAATAATGAATAGGATTATATAAAGAATTTAACTATAGGTAAATTCCGTACCTAAGGAACACACCTATGACGGATAATCTGCACAATTGCGGCCATATTACACATCAAATGAAGATAATCTGCACGTTTGAGGTATTTTTCAGTGTAATGTATACGTCTTTTTGACAGATTATCTGACATAGGTGTGTTGTGGATGTTTGAAATTTGTCTCCGGAGTCGATGGCGAGAAGATCCAATTTTCTCGCAAGCTGTATACCTGCGGTTTTATGTGATTGCATATTTTATAAGTTCGGATATTTATATAAAAAGTTTCATGGCATCTTTTGGGCCGCACTTGAGCCACATTCAAGATGTATTTAAGGGTCATTGTCATTGTCATTGGCATTGCCATGATATTCGTAGAAATTCAAAAGATATTTGAGCGGCTGTTCGTAACCCTTCCTGGAAAATTTAAATCAGCTTAACAGGGATTTAACACCCCTTCTGTTGTACTAGAGCCAGGAGAAGGGAGTATCTATGAAATCAAAGCAAGCTTGTGGTTGGAGCTGCCGCCTACGTGTCCTGCCTATTCTATTTTTGCTATTAGGATGCGCATTTGTAGTCTATGGCGCTTCTCGCGGAGAGGTTAGTGTCGTATTGGGAAAAGCGGTACGAATCTGCCTTGAGTGTGTAGGTATTGGTTAGGTGACCTGCAGTGAAAGTGTTCTCAGGGATAAAATTTCTTGGAAAGAAAGTACGAGAATTTATCACTAAAAGAGGTTTCGTACAGGCATGCGCAACCTTTCTGACTAACCCTCACCTAACAAATTTTGCTAAGGGAACTATCTATACTGGTCCTGCAAAGTCAGTCTGTGTCCCTGGACTTAACTGCTATTCTTGCCCAGCAGCTACGGGAGCTTGCCCGATTGGAGCATTTCAGGCAGTGGTTGGATCTTCTAAATTCAGCTTCTCGTATTATATTACGGGTATTTTGATTCTCATTGGAACTTTGCTGGGCAGGTTTGTCTGCGGATTTCTTTGTCCATTTGGTTGGGTACAAGATCTTCTCCACAAGATTCCATTCCCAAAAAAATTTAGCACCAAAAAGCTCAAAGCCTTGCGCTATTTGAAGTACGTCATATTAATTGTACTTGTCTGGGCTCTACCAGCTTTGATTCAAAATGCTGTAGGAATGGGAGAGCCTTATTTCTGTAAGTATGTTTGTCCACAGGGAATTCTTGAGGGAGCAATTCCGCTTTCTTTAGCAGATGTCAGCATTAGGGCAGCTCTAGGCACACTTTTTACGATGAAGTTCAGCATTCTGGCAACTGTCGTACTGTTGAGCATCATGTTTTATCGTCCTTTTTGCAAATGGATTTGCCCGCTCGGGGCTTTTTATTCTCTGTTCAATCGCATCTCAATTTTGCAGTACCGAGTTGACGAGAAGACCTGTGTAAGCTGCGGAAAGTGTGCGCGTACATGCAAGATGGACGTAGATATCACGAAGAATAACGCAGCTCTTGAGTGCATTCGCTGCGGAGAGTGCATCAAGGTATGTCCTGTTCATGCGATTGATGCAAAGCTCCTGTTAATCAACAAGAAAATTGAGCAGTCGGAAAAGGTTGCTACAGCAAAGCACTTGGCTGATCTACAGGCGACAAGCTCAATAAAGTAAGTGTCATAAAACGTGTATAGCTACGTTTCGTACGTAGAAAAGACAGAAAGGACTATGAGATGAAAAAATTTGTAACAAAATCCCTGACGTATGTCGCTGGCCTACTTATGGCAGTTGCGCTTGTTGGATGCAGCGTTGGTGGTACTGGCAACACAGGCACAACAACCGCTCCAACTGCCGAGCAGCAGAATTCTGCTGCAGTTCCACCTGAGGCAGCATCAAAGCTGCACCTCAAAGACGGCGATACTTTCCCAGATTTTAAGGCAACAGATATCACTACTGGCGCTACCTATGACAACACCGTATTTGGACAGAATAAGGTCACTGTTCTGACCTTCTGGTTCAATGGCTGTACTGGCTGCATTCAGGAGATGCCAATGCTTCAAGAACTTGCTGATACCTATAAGGACAAAGGTGTCAATGTCTTGGGTGTTAACGCCGAAGCGCATACACGGACGACGCTAAGAAGGAAGCCGTGAATATTCTCCAGAAGCAGGGCGTTACCTACGGAAACGTCGCTCTTGATCCTCACAGCGATGGCGGTCACGTTATCGAAGGCCTCACAGCGTTCCCAACTACTATGGTTATTGACCAGAACGGTAGACTTGTGGGTGATCCAATTACCGGTGGCTCCAGTAAGCTTCAAGGCAGCGAGCTTCAAAAGCGCGTTGACCAGGCTCTTGCTCAGGCAAAGTAGGTTATAGAAACTTACATACCGCTCACGGCACACGGCGAGAAGAACTTCTCGCCGTAGGGTTCAATCGGTTAGCATTTGAAGTGTTGTATGAAGTACGCCTGGGCTGAGCCACTTGAGCTTGGTCCAGGCGCACTCTAATGCTTGCAAATAGCATCAAGCTGCATTTGAAAGGGAAGAATTGAAAATCCTTGTAGTGGAAGATGAAAAAGAGCTTCTTGCCTCTATTGGAGAGGGGCTTGAGCTGGACGGTTATTACGTTGATCTTGTCGACAACGGCACTCGGGCTCTTGAAATGGCTCAGCTTGAGCAATATGACCTGATTCTACTTGACCTTAACCTTCCTGGTATCGATGGGCTTGATTTGCTGCGTACGCTACGAGCGGAGCACTCAGAGACTAAGGTGCTGATTCTTTCTGCGCGTTCATCGGTGTCTGATCGCATTATTGGATTAGATGCGGGTGCTGATGACTACCTTATAAAACCCTTTGCGTTTGGTGAGCTCGAGGCCCGTATTAGGACGCTCTTGCGCCGCGAATATACGCATGGAGAAGCGTCTTTGACGTTGGGAGAACTTCGGTTTGACACTACGGCTCGACAAGTTTTTGTTGGAGACGCTCAGGTTAATTTCACCAAGAAAGAACTTGCAATTCTAGAGTATCTGATGCGACATGCTGGAGCGGTTGTGAGCAGTGAAGAGCTAATGACTCATGCGTGGGATAGCAACGTGGACTTATTCAGCAATTCTGTGCGTGTCCACATTTTTTCGGTACGAAAAAAGTTACGAGAAGCTCTTGGATATGACCCAATTTCTAACAAAGTAGGAGAGGGTTATTGCTTTAAGAGGGACAGCGATGACTAAGATAAGCGAAATAATCCCAAAGCCAATGCGCTCGATACGTGCCCAACTCACTCTTCTTATGGTGGGCTTATTGGTGTGCTGTTGCGTTGTTTTGACTTGGCTTGTGTATCGCTCGACTTCTGAGCTGCTGGAACTAGCTGCAGCTAATGCCATAAACCAGGGAACTCTTTCTATCGTTTTGGATGTAGATGCTATCGAACGCTCTATTTTGTTTGACGCGCTGGGTATCTTGCTTGTTGTGATTGTTGCAGGAAGCTGTGCAGCTTATTTTTTAATAGGCCACTATACCAAGCCAGTTCAACAACTCTCTGCTCACATGAAAGAAATTAGCCCAAATACATTGTCTGATTCCATTGAAATTGAGGGCGGTGGAGAAGAGATTCAAGAGCTGGTTAAGTCATTTAATCAGATGACTGAGCAACTAGATGAAGCATTTGCAATGCAGAGGCGCTTCTCGGCTAGCGCAGCTCACGAGCTTAGAACGCCAATTGCAGTACTGAGGACCAAGCTGGATGTTTTTAAGAAAAAGAAGCGAGAACAGTATGAATATGACGAGCTTGTAACTACGATGGAGACATACATTGACCGCCTATCTTCCATCATCACTGACCTTTTGGAATTTGCGGAGACATCTGAGCTAGGAGAGGCTGAGGACGTTTCTCTTGATTCAGTAGTTAAAACGGTCGTGGATGATCTTAAGCTAGTTGCCCAAAATAATATGATCAACGTACAGATTGACGAACAGTCCATGGCACAATCTGAGGCACAGACCTTTATCGTTAAGGGAAATACCAATCTGCTATATCGAGCTCTTTATAACCTGGTTGAAAATGCCATTCGTTATAACAATGAAGAAGGTTCAGTCAACATTACTCTAGAAACCAGGGGTCAAGAAGGCGTGATTATAATTGCCGATACAGGAGTAGGCATAGCACCTGAGCAAAGAGAGCTTGTATTTGAGCCGTTCTACAGGGTAAATAAGTCACGATCCAGAGAGTTTGGCGGCGCAGGCATTGGTCTTTCACTGGTTAAAACTATCTTAAAGCGACATGGAGCTTCCATAACAGTCTCTGAAAACAACCCTCAGGGTTCTGTATTTA